>Ga0366787_1001_pt1 | contig 115081 bp, 85 predicted proteins | sample TotcelN113001M10_FD_207045 | JGI IMG/M metagenome (GOLD analysis project Ga0366787, IMG submission 207045) | Enriched cells from coal bed in the Powder River Basin, Montana, United States - Total cells N11 rep2 HSBNCT.N11.300.1.M10 ...
CCAGCACACGTGCGCCGGTTGCGCAGCTTTTCACGCAGGCGCAACATAGGATGCACAGGCTGGCGTCGGTCATGACGGCATTGTCCTTCAGGGCGATGGCACCGGTCGGACAAACAGGTAAACAGCTCTCGCAGCGGGTACAGAATTCCTGCGATACGGGCGCCAGATTCCGCGGCAGCCGATAATCCTGATAGGGCGAATTGCCGGGCACCTGCAGGACAGGCATTTCCGTCGCCGGGCCCAGCCCTTTCATCTTCTCCCGTATCGCCTGCCCGAATCGCCCCGCGTCCTGTAAGTCTTCCGCGTCCGGACGCCGGTATGCGATCTGGTCGTCATCGGTGGAGAATGAGTGCTCGCCGATGAAAGCGCCAGCCGCTACCGGCAGAAAACCGGCTTCGAGCGCAACATCCCTCAGTTCCAGAAGCGCATCTTCGTAGGCCCGATTGCCATAAGTAACGACAATCACCGCCGGGGCGCCGTTGCCCTTGATCTTTCGAAACCTGGAAACTGCCTCGGCCGGCAACCTGCCCGCATATACAGGCATGCCGATAATCGCCAGTCCGTCGCGCAATTCCACCGCCGGCCGGTCTTTCGGCTCGTATGTAGTCAGGTTCGTATGTTCCTTGCTGGCCGCGCCAATCCCCCTGGAGATTGCTTCCACGATCTTTTGCGTGGTTGCGGTCGGCGAGAAATAAATCAAGTTTGCTGCGTTGCCATTCATATTTTCTCCTGCCGGGTCCGATCGACTGACGAGCGAAGCGAACGCCAGACTAAATAATGTCCGATTATTGCAACCGGGAAGTATGCCATGGCACAGCCCGCTATTCCATCCCTGGCGCTTTTTCACCACATTCGACAGCAATTGCCTTCCCATATTGCAGGTAATGGGCCAATACCGGCATGATCTGTTTCCCCCTCTCGCGTATAATTGAGTGTTTCATTAGAGAAAAACCATCATGGAAGCTGAACGCATCAACGCCATATCCCATCTTCTTTCGGACCTGACAGGCCGAGAGAACTCTTTACGGGGGTATCTTTGACTTCGAGTCAAAGTCCGACAAGCTGGAACAAGTAAATGCGGAACTGGAAGATCCGAACGTATGGAACGACCAGAAGCATGCCCAGGATCTGGGCAAAGAAAAGAAATCGCTTGAATCGATTGTCCACAATCTCACCCGCATCAAGGCCGAACTGATCGACGCAACCGAGCTGTTCGAGATGGCGCGCGAGGAGCATGACGACGACACCCTGATCTCGATTGAGCAGGATGTGAAGGAAATCGAAAAGCAGATAGAAGGCATGGAATTCCGCCGGATGTTCAACAATCCGATGGACGCCAACAATTGCTTCATCGATATTCAGGCCGGCGCCGGCGGTACCGAAGCGCAGGATTGGGCCTCGATGATCCTGCGCCAGTACCTGCGCTATTGCGAGCGCAAGGGATTCAAGGTCGAAATACTGGAGCAGTCCGACGGCGAAGTGGCCGGCATCAAGACCGCCACCCTCAAGGTTGAAGGCGATTATGCCTATGGCTTCCTGCGTACAGAAACCGGCGTGCACCGGTTGGTGCGCAAGTCGCCGTTCGACTCCGCCAATGGACGCCACACGTCGTTCTGCAGCCTGTTCGTATACCCGGAAGTGGATGATTCGATTGAAATCGACGTCAACCCCGCCGATGTGCGCGTCGATACCTATCGCGCATCCGGCGCGGGCGGCCAGCACATCAACAAGACCGACTCGGCGGTACGCCTCACACACATCCCGACTGGTGTCGTGGTCCAGTGCCAGAACGACCGCAGCCAGCACAGGAACCGCGCCGAAGCTTGGGACATGCTGAAGTCGCGCCTGTATGAACTCGAACTGCGCAAGCGCATGGGCGAACAGCAGAAACTGGAAGACTCGAAAACCGACGTCGGCTGGGGACACCAGATTCGCTCGTATGTGCTCGACCAGTCGCGCATCAAGGATCTGCGCACCAACTTCGAAACAGGAAACACCAAGGCCGTGCTCGATGGCGACTTGGACGAATTCATCGGCGCCTCCCTGAAACAGGGCGTTTAACCTTTATCTTCAAACCGTAAACATCATGACTCCGCAAAACAAACCGGCAGCGCCCGCCATGGACGACAACTCGATCATCGCGGAACGCCGCGCCAAGCTTGCAGCCCTGCGTACGCAGGGCATCGCCTTCCCGAACGATTTCCGTCCCCAGCACAAAGCTGCCAACCTGCACGCGGAATACGATGCTTACGAGAACGAAGCACTGGAGGCGCTGAACGTCAAGGTTGTGGTCGCGGGACGCATGATGCTGAAACGCATGATGGGCAAGATATCGTTTGCCACGATCCAGGACTCATCCGGTCCCAAGGCCGACGGCCGCATCCAGCTTTTCATAAGCGATGCCGCCGGGGCGGAAGCAAAGGACGCATTCCGCCATTACGACATGGGCGATATCCTGGGGGCCGAAGGAACGCTGTTCAAGACCAAGGTCGGCGAACTGTCCGTGCGCGTCACGTCGCTGCGCATGATCACGAAATCGCTGCGACCGCTGCCGGACAAGTTCCATGGGCTGGCAGACCAGGAAGTCAAATACCGGCAGCGTTACGTCGACCTGATCATGAGCGAGGAAACTCGTCGCACATTCAAGGCCCGCACCGCCACGATGTCGTCGATTCGCCGCTTCATGGAAAACAATGATTTTCTTGAAGTCGAAACGCCGATGCTTCATTCCATTCCCGGCGGCGCGACAGCCAAGCCGTTCATCACGCACCACAATGCGCTCGACATGCAGATGTTCCTGCGCATTGCGCCCGAGCTGTACCTGAAGCGGCTGCTGGTCGGCGGCTTCGAGCGTGTATTCGAGGTCAACCGCAACTTCCGCAACGAAGGCGTTTCGCCGCGGCACAATCCCGAATTCACCATGATGGAGTTCTATGCCGCCTACGTCGATTACCAGTGGCTGATGGATTTTACCGAAAGGGTCATCCGCCAAGCCGCAATTGACGCGCACGGCACCGCCACCCTCACCTACCAGGGCCGCGAACTCGATCTTTCCAAACCGTTCCATCGCATGACAATCGTCGGCGCGATCAACAAGTTCGCGCCGCATTACACCGGCGAACAATTGAACGACGCCGCTTTCCTGCGCACGGAACTGCAGAAGTTCGGCGTGAAGCCGATGGCCTCGTCCGGTCTGGGCGCGCTGCAGCTAGCCCTGTTTGAAGAGACTGCGGAAGCGCACTTGTGGGAACCGACCTACATCATCGACTATCCGGTCGAAGTATCGCCGCTGGCGCGCGCATCCGACACGCGCCCCGGCATCACAGAGCGCTTCGAACTGTTCATCGTCGGCCGCGAAATCGCCAATGGCTTCTCCGAACTGAACGACGCCGAAGACCAGTCAGCGCGCTTTCTGGCGCAAGTCGAAGCGAAGAACGCCGGTGACGAGGAAGCGATGTACTACGACGCCGACTTTATCCGCGCGCTTGAGTACGGCATGCCACCTGCAGGCGGTTGCGGCATCGGCATCGATCGCCTGATCATGCTGATCACCGACTCGCCCAATATCCGCGACGTCATCCTGTTCCCGCACCTGCGGCGCGAGGAATAACTAACGGAAAGTGCGTGAAGGAGGGATGCGGCAAGCAATAGAACCTTATCGGGTTCCATCCCTCCTCATCGCCTCGCTTTGGTACTCCGATTCCCGCTTTGCTCTTGCCGGTAACGTTCCAGGATGCTTTTTTGCCTGCCGCCGATACGGAAGATGAAGAATTGGTTGAATAAAATAAATACAAAGATGGCGACGGATCCGACCTCGGACGACAAGATATCGACCATCATCATCCATGTAATAGCAAGAATGCAGACGGCGCCAATCAGCACGGCTGTTATTAAGGTTTTCCTGTTCTTTTTATACTCGCTGTCCTGCCGCAACGCGGCGAACAGGCGTTTTTTCTCATCAGGAGAGAGTTCGTGGATAGCCTTCATATGCGATGCCTTCTGTCAAAACAGAACATTCTGCGGCAATTTCATGACCGCAGCAAGCATGCATCCGCCTTGCCCTCATCTTTTCATGGGCAGGACCTGAAACGCCATAGCTCTTGCTTTGTCATGAAGGAATGGATTGGCTGACTGGAGCAACGCACGTGTCCGGATTGCCATCTGCGCCGATCATTTCCTGCGACAGCCGCTTCACGTTGGAATACAGCAGCCACACGAAAAAAAATCGAATGAAGTCTACCGTAACGACCGGAATCAGGCCCTGCAACAGCAAGTTTTTTAACGTAAAGCCATAGTAAATACCGTCTATTAACGTTGAGACGATTCCAGGAAGAGCAAGCAAAAAATGGTGCAGTACGAGTGCGCCGGTGGCAAGCACGAGCCCAAAAACCAAGCGCGGCTTCTCTGCAAGCAGAATCTTCATTTTGCCGCCGGCATAGTAATAGCCGAGATTGGTGGCAATGAGCGCCAAGCACCAAAACCACTCCAACGGACCGAACAACGTTCCGAATGGCTTCTTCAATAAAAGCCAGTGGATAGTGAAGATCCAGCCATACTGGACCATTCCAAGCGTCGCCAGGAAAATAAACCATATCCGCAGCGCTCTTAAGGACAGACGCATAGCCTATTTTCCTTGCTGCGCCTTCACTACCTGCATAGCGCTGGCGATCAGGCCGCTGATGTCGGACAGGTTGGCCGGGACGATGATCGAGTTGCCAGTGCGCGCGAGCTTGGAGAAGGCCTCTACGTACTGTTCGGCCACCTTCAGGTTGACCGCGTCCGAGCCGCCCGGTTCGCGGATGGCGGCCGCAGTTTTGCGCAGTGCTTCTGCACTGGCTTCTGCAAGAGCGACAATCGCCGCTGCTTCGCCTTCGGCGCGGTTGATTGACGCCTGCATTTCGCCTTCCGACCTGGCGATGGAAGCCTCACGCTCGCCGGATGCGATATTGATCTGCTCCTGCTTGCGGCCTTCGGAAGCGGCGATCAGCGCCCTCTTTTCCCGCTCGGCAGTGATCTGCGCCTGCATGGCATGCAGGATTTCCTTGGGCGGAGTCAGGTCCTTGATCTCGTAGCGCAACACCTTGACGCCCCAGTTCGCAGCCGATTCGTCTATCGCGTTGACGACGCTGGTGTTGATGTGGTCGCGTTCTTCAAACGTCTTGTCGAGCTCCATGCGTCCGATCACCGAGCGCAAGGTCGTCTGCGCTAGTTGGGTAATCGCCGCGATATAGTTCGACGACCCGTAGGAGGCGCGCATCGGGTCGGTGATCTGGAAGTAGAGAATGCCGTCGACCTGCAACTGTGTATTGTCTCTGGTGATGCACACCTGCGGCGGCACGTCGAGCGGAATCTCCTTCAGCACATGCTTGTAGGCGACCCGGTCGATGAAGGGGATGACGATGTTCAGGCCCGGCCCGAGAGTCGAATGATATTTTCCGAGCCGCTCCACCACCCATGCATGCTGCTGCGGCACCACGTTGATCGTCTTCACGATAAAAACGATGCCGAGTACGAACAGGATTAATGCTACTCCTCCGATATTGAACATAGTCTTTTTCCTGATTAATGTTTCAGATTATAATCACTTGGGCGCGCCTGTCACGATCAGCCGGCTGCCGCGTAGCGCGCAGATCGTAAAAACCCCAGGATGCGCGGATTCCCCCGCCGTCAGTTCGATATCCCACATCGCTCCCCGATACATAACTCGCGCCGCAGGCCTGTTTCCGGGCTCGATGCGCCATTCGGCGACGGTGATGTTCTGGCCGATGTCGATATTGATGTTGGCGTTGCTGGCGGCGTCTGTCTTTTCCGCAGAGCCCAGACGGCTGCGGTGCAATGCATAAGTCGCTGCCATGCCCACCAAGGCCGCAGCGACGAATTGCAGTGTCCGATTCAGGTCGCCCCACGCTGCCGCCGCACCGGCAACCAGTCCGACAGCAACCATCAGCAGGTAGAAGGTGCCGGTAAAAATTTCCACGATCACGAACACGCCGGCAGCGCCGAGCCAGTAAATCCAGTCATCCATGATGCGCGCCTCGTTTCCGGTAGTTTCTTTCCAGAATACATCAATCCCGGAATACAAGACAGTCCCATGCATGCGTGCCCGGCGGATAGCAAGGCATGGATTTGAAAAGGAGGACTACGCAAGCAAGCCAGGCCGAAGGCGCTGTACCGCGGTAACCGGCAGATCCGACAGACAGCGCGCATTGACGGCCACAGCATGACGGGCCTTGTGAATGCGTCACATTTCGTTGCAATATGACAACATCAACCTTCGCGGTTGAATTCAGGTCATTTGATCCCGCCCAGTTTCTGCCAGGTCTTGACCACCGAATCCGGATTCAGCGACAGGGCTTCGATCCCCTCCTTCACCAGCCACTGCGCGAAGTCAGCCTTGTCCGATGGTCCTTGTCCGCAAATGCCGCTGTATTTGCCCTGCTTGCGACAGGCCTCGATCGCTTGCGACATCAGCGCCAGCACAGCCGGGTCGCGCTCGTCGAAATCGGCCACCAGCTGTTCCAGGCCGGAATCGCGGTCAAGGCCGAGAGTCAGTTGGGTAAGATCGTTTGAGCCAATCGAGAATCCATCGAACATTTCAAGGAACTGCTCGGCCAGAATCGCATTCGACGGCACTTCGCACATCATGACCAGGCGCAGCCCGTTTTCGCCGCGCTTCAGGCCGTTCTGCGCCAGCAGCTCGACCACTTTCCGCGCCTGCTGCAACGTGCGCACGAAAGGCACCATCACCTCGACGTTGGTCAGTCCCATTTCTTCTCGCACGCGCTTCAGCGCGATGCACTCCAGCTTGAACGCCTCCGCGAATTCCTTCGAAACATAGCGAGCAGCGCCGCGAAAGCCGAGCATCGGGTTTTCCTCCTCCGGCTCGAAGCGCGAGCCACCCATCAGCTTGCGGTACTCGTTGGTCTTGAAGTCGGACAGGCGCACGATCACCTGCTTCGGCCAGAAGGCGGCAGCGATGGTAGCCACGCCTTCGGCCAGCTTGTCGACGTAATACGCAACCGGCGAATCATGGCCGCGCGATGCCGATTCGATCGCCTTTTTCAGGTCGGCGTCGAGGTTCGGGTACGCGAGCGCCGCATTCGGATGCACGCCGATTTCGTTGATGATGAATTCCAGCCGCGCAAGCCCTACTCCCGCATTCGGGATCGACTGCAATTCGAACGCCAGGCTCGGATTGCCGACGTTCATTGAAATCTTTACCGGCAGTTGCGGCAAATCGCCATACTGAACCTGCGACACCTCCGTATCCAGCATGCCCTCGTAGACTTTGCCCTCTTCTCCCTCGGCGCAGGATACTGTGACAGGCATGCCGTCCTGCAGCACTTCGGTCGCGTTGCCGCAACCGACCACCGCCGGCACGCCCAGTTCGCGCGCCACGATGGCGGCATGGCAGGTGCGTCCGCCTCGATCGGTTACGATTGCAGCCGCCCGCTTCATCACCGGTTCCCAGTTCGGGTCGGTCATCTCGGCCACAAGGATGTCGCCCTGCTGCACGCGGTGCATTTCGGACGGGTCCTTGATCACCCTCACCGGACCCGAGCCGATTTTTTGCCCGATCGCCCGCCCGGACACCAGCACTCTGCTTTTTTCCTTCAGGCTGAACAATTGCATTGCATCGCCGGCTTTTTGCCGCGATTTCACCGTTTCCGGCCGCGCTTGCAAGATATAGAGCTTGCCGTCGATCCCGTCCTTGCCCCACTCGATGTCCATCGGACGGCCATAATGCTTCTCGATGATGACCGCATATTTTGCCAGTTCGATCGCATCGTCGTCGCTGATGGAATAGCGGCGGCGCAGCTCTTCCGGCACGTCCACGGTGCGGATCGCGCGGCTTTCGGTGACCGTCTCGGAAAACTCCATCTTGATCAGCTTGGAGCCGATCGAGCGCCGGACCAGCGCCTTTTTGCCGGCTGCCAGCATCGGCTTGTGCACATAGAACTCGTCAGGATTGACCGCGCCCTGCACGACCGTCTCTCCCAGTCCATAGCTGGACGTAATGAACACCACGTCGGCGAAACCAGATTCGGTGTCGATCGTGAATATCACGCCCGAGGCGCCAAGATCCGAGCGCACCATGCGCTGCACTCCGGCCGAGAGCGCCACTTCCTCATGCTTGAATCCGCGCTGCTGCCGGTACGAGATTGCCCGGTCGTTGTAGAGGGATGCAAACACGCGCTTGACCGCGTCGAGCAGGTGTTCGACCCCCGACACATTCAGGAACGTCTCCTGTTGCCCGGCGAAAGATGCGTCCTGCAGGTCTTCAGCGGTCGCGCTAGAGCGCACCGCAAATGTTATTCCACTTGAAGAACTGGCTACAAGTGCTTGATATGAAGAAATAATTTCTTCACGCAGGCGCGGCTGCAAAGGGGTATCCAGTATCCATTGTCGAATTGTCGCGCCCGATTCGGCCAGCGCGCGCACATCGCCGATGTCGGTTGCCGCGATCCTTTCGACGATGCGCTGAGCCAGCGTCTGCCCGCCGTCCGCGCTGCTCGCCAGAAAATCCCTGTATGCTTGCGCGGTGGTCGCGAACCCGTCCGGCACGCGAACGCCCTGCTGCATCAACTGGCTGATCATTTCGCCAAGCGAGGCATTTTTGCCTCCGACCGACGGCACATCGCTCATGCGCAAGTCGGCAAACGGAATCACATAGGCATGCTTGGAAGCTTGGGTGGGTGCTGCGCTTGACATGACAACCTCCTGTAGATGTTGGATGCATTGACAGTTTTTCGCTAGTTTGTCATCTTTTTCATGGTTCGTGGTGATGTTACGCAGGTCGTTCCATGAATGGAATGGCAATAAACGACAGCTGTTTCAATAATAAATTTTATTGCCAAATTATTTTTTGCCGCTATCCTAGCTTTCGTCGAATTGAAAAATCTACAGGAGTTGCAATGTATAAAGCAGTGGCACTTGCAGTAGCCTTGACCGCTTCCGTCGCATGCTCTTCTGCATGGGCTCGCGACAAGAACTGCCGACCAGTCAGCAATAAGGAAATCAGTTCGTTATTCGACCGCTGGAATAATTCGCTGCAGTCCGGCGACCCGCATAAGATAGTTACCGCCAATTACGCGCCCAAGTCGAAACTGAAGCCGGTCGCCGCCGACAAACCTCTCATTAGCCAGGAATCAAAGGAAGAGTATTTCCGCCAGTTCATGGAGAGAAAGCCAGTCGCCAAGATCGAGGCCAGAGATATCGCAATCAACTGCAATACCGCTGTCGATAAAGGCATATACACCTTCACTTTTACGGACGGTTCGGTAACAAGGGAAAATTATGCCTATGCCTATGAGTGGAACGCCAAGAAAATGAAGTGGCTGATCACGAGCCACCAGTCTTCCGCCATAACGGACAAGAACTGACCGGCCTAACGAATTTCTGGATGGCACGTTATTTCCAGCGTGCTTTTTATCAGTGTAATCTTGGGCTTACTCTTTTTCGTTCTTGCCATCCATGACAAGTGGATTGACCAGAAGGCATGCCGCCGCCCCTCTTCCCGCCGATCAGCAGGCTGACAAGCCCACCCCGCAACACATTCACAGCGCTTGCCGAGGCATTTCGGCCATAAAAGATCGCCAACGGAATCTCTTGCCGATTTCCTCAAAATGCAAAAAATTACTTGAATAAAAAGCGGAAAAATAATTTTTTCAAATAGTGGCAACTTTTTGCATATATAAACCGATTTGCTTTATGCTTGCGGTCGGCGCAAATCGGCATGCATCAATTATCGATTCCATGCCTGCTCCGTTCATCCTTTTTTCTCACTATGCTTTCAAGGAACTTTTATGCAAAAAGCAGTAGTACTTTCTGTCGCTATCGCGGCAGCAGTAGCCTCACCGTCTGTCTGGGCACATCCGGAAACTTGTCAAAACACCGATGAAAGAGAAATCGGTGCCTTGTTCGAGCGTTGGAACAGCGCATTGCAGTCGGGAAATCCGCACAAGGTTGTCGACAATTACGCAGCTGACTCGGTCTTGCTGCCCACAGTTTCAAACAAGCCTCGCCTTACTCCAGCCGAAAAGGAAGATTATTTTCACCATTTCATGGAAAAGAAACCGGTAGGCACGATCGATTCAAGAAATATCATGATCAGCTGCAATACAGCGATCGATACAGGGCTCTACACGTTCGCATTCGAGGACGGATCGAAAGTGAAAGCACGTTACACCTATACATACAAGTGGGATCAGGACAAGGGGAAATGGCTGATTACAAGTCACCATTCCTCCGGCATGCCCGAGAAAAAATAACCGGCATTGCGGATTCCACACTGAAAGCCAGGTCGTTTTCGACCTGGCTTTTTTATTCAAGGCTCAATTCCCGGCTGCCGGTTTAGAATAATGCTTTAAAACGATGCAGCATGACGGCTCCCTGCCACAAAATCATGAGCGCAAATAACGATTCTCCCGAAAGTCGGCCCGTGTATATTGTCTCCGACGGGACAGGCATCACAGCAGAGGCGCTGGCGCGCTCGGTGTTGTCGCAATTCGATGTGGAATTCAGGAAAATCCGTCTTCCTTTCATCGATAATGCGGAAAAGGCGCGCGAAGCACGAGAACGGATCGACGCCGACAATAAAGGCGAAAAGCGTCCTATCGTATTCTCGACCCTGGTAAAGCCCGAACTGGCGGCAATCTTACGTCAGGCGAACGCCCTCCACCTGGACCTGATCCAGACTTTCGCCGAGCCGCTTTCGAAAGAATTGGGGATGCTATCGACGCACGAAATCGGGCGTAGCCACCAGAGTCCCCAAAGCAGCGGATACAAGAACCGCATAGATGCCATCAATTTCACGATCGAGCACGACGATGGCCAGTCGCACAGGAACTTGGCCGCAGCCGATGTGATCCTGATAGGAGTATCCCGTTCAGGAAAGACGCCCACCAGCCTGTACCTGGCACTACAGCAAGGCATCAAGGTCGCCAACTATCCGTTGATACCTGAAGATTTTGAGCGCAATGCGCTGCCGTCGGCGCTGCTGCCATTCAAAGGCAAACTATTCGGGCTCAGCATCAGTCCGGAACGGCTATCCGAAATCCGCAATGAGCGTCTGCCGAACAGCTACTATGCGTCGCTTGAGAACTGCAGGCATGAAGTGGCGCAGGCTGAAGCCATGATGCGGCGCGAGGAAATTCCCTGGCTCTCGTCCACAACCAAGTCGATCGAGGAAATCTCCACCGCGATCCTGCACGAAATCGGACTCGACCAGCGCGAATAGCAACGCGGCCGGTAAATTCGGGCAGGGTTGCGGAAAGGGAGCGGCGCTACGCTATCAACGGACTTATGGTGACGCTCCCACGATGGCGGGAACGCACGAGACAGGCGCAGATCAATTATTAAAGGATTCCGGCAAGCGGGCTGTTCATCGCCGAACCGGGCCGCACCATTCCAGTTCGAAGGATTCCGCATAGGGATCGTCAATCGCCAGTTCACGCGCGATTTTGCGGTTCAATTCCAGTACGCGTTCGTCGAAGCCATAGCCGCGCTGATTCAGGTTGCGCTGCTGCTGTGAATCATGAAACCGGAGCAACTCGGCCTTCCATGCAGCCTCCTCTTCACCGAACGGTAGGTACAGCCCGGTGCGCATCGCAGCGGTCTTGGCATCGCGGTTCAGCATCAAAACGATTTCGCGGCCGGACCGAAGCACGCTCTGGCTTACCAGCGAGTACATGGCTCTGTGCGCGCTGTTGCTGTCGTTCCCGTGCGGCAGAAAGATAAGGTCAGGCTCGTGGCGGATGATCAGTTCGCCGATCTTTTCGAGGTTGGCGGAATCGTCGCTTACCTGATCGGATTCGCCGTTCTTGAGCGACATGAAAGTCAGTTCCTGCGCGCCGAGGCCGAAGAATCGCGCGCTGGCCTGTTGTTCACTGCGCCGCAACCGGGTTCGTTCTTCCTTAGTCAGTCCGCCCAGATAGGAATCCTGAATGCCGCTGCCGGTATCGGCCACGGCGACCTGGAGCGCATGGCCGAGACGGCACAGGTGCTTGAGCGTGACGCCGATCGCATCGAAATCATCCGGATGCGGAGCCAGCACCATCATCCGCAACCCGTCGGGCAGAGGCCACTCACGCAAATTGCGCCGTTCAGTTCCTGCAAAAGCTGAATGCCAGTTCATTTATCGACCGTTTTTAACGCTATTTTTAAAATACTTTAAATGTTAGCTGCATCATGTTGAATTTAAATAACTTAAAATTCAACGGACTTTATTAACATGACTTTAACCTTGTTCGCTCAGAATCAGCATGACCTGGTGCCATCCCTCCTCGGCATTAGGTCCGGCCTGGTTAAATACCGCCTCGAGTTGCTTCATCTGGGTGCCGGTCAACTGTGATTCCAGTTTTGCCCCGTCCGGTGTCAGCGTCAGTTGCCGCACGCGCCTGTCATGCTCGGCGGTGACTGTCGCAATCAACCGCATTTCGACCAGTTGGCGCAAGGGAGCGTTGAGCGCTTGTTTGCTGACGCGGAGCATGCCCAGCAGGACGTTGATTGAAATCCGCGGATTGCGGCCGATGAAATAAAGAATGCGGTGGTGCACGCGTCCAAGCCCGCGTTGCTCGAGTATGCGGTCGGGCAGCCTGGTGAAGGCCCTGTAGCCGAAATAAAACTGCTCGATGGCGCTGTGCAACGCGACTCCCTGCCGCGCGGAGGAAATCGATTCGTCCGTCATGTCGACAAGCGGGTATATTTGGTCAACCATATTGACATGATAAGTGGTTGGCAGTTAACCTGTCCATAGGTCAATATGGTTGACTATTATTAGCGTCCTATCATGAATCCCCAACCCCAGTCCGGCAACACTTATTTTTCTTCCCGAACCGGCGATCTACATCCATCGCCAATCCGCGAGATTCTTTCGGTCGTGGACCGTCCGGGAATGATTTCCTTTGCCGGCGGATTGCCGGCAGTAGACAGTTTCCCGCAATTCAGCCTTGATGGGATGCCTCAGCACGTCCTGCAATACGGCCCCAGCGAAGGCGAATGGGAACTGCGCCAGCGCATTGCACAAGATCTGCAGGGACAAGGGCTTGCATGCACAGCAGAACAGGTGCTGATCGTTTCCGGTTCCCAGCAGGGCATCGATCTCGTCGCCAAGCTGTTCATTGATCCGGGCACGGCTGTGGCGGTGGAATCGCCGACCTATCTTGCCGCCCTTCAGGTGTTTCGGTTTTTCGGCGCGCGCTTCATTACCTACAGTACGGATACGCTCGAAGGTCAGGCTCTGGCGCGCGAAAAACCGGCCTTCGCCTACGCAATTCCCACTTTTCAGAATCCAAGCGGCCGTTGTCTCGATGCCGGCGAGCGCGCCGCGCTGGCTGCTGCATGCGATGCCGGCAACATCCCCTTGTTCGAGGACGACCCTTACCGCGATTTAGTATATGACCCTTGCGATCGCACCCCGGTATGCGCCCGGCTGAAACGGGCGCCCTGGATCTATCAGGGATCTTTCTCGAAAAGCCTGGCTCCCGGACTACGCCTCGGTTACCTGGTCGCATCGCCGGAACTGCTGCCGTTCCTGACGAGGCTCAAGCAGGCGGCCGACTTGCACAGCAATCGGATCAGCCAGTGGCTGGTGCTTCAGCAACTGAACGATCCGGTGCGCAACGAACGCCTGGAAAATGTGGTTGAACGTTACCGCCAGCGCCGCGATGCGTTCGATGCCGCGCTGCACCGCCACTTTGGCGACCTTGCCAAATGGCGGACGCCGCCCGGCGGCCTGTTCTTCTGGCTCACCCTCGACCGTCTTATCAATACCCGATTGCTCTTGCCCAAGGCGCTTGAATCCGGCGTTGCTTTCATGCCGGGAGAACCATTCCTGCCGCTGCAAGTGGAAAGCTGCGGCCAGTTAAGGCTCAACTTCAGCCATGCCAACGAGGCACAGGCAGAATCAGGTCTGGGGAAACTGGCTGCGCTGGTTCGCGGCTTTGAGTGACCCGAAAGCCGGACTAACGCAATAATTAGTCAGAGATGCATTACTGCATCTGCCTGACCTGCTCGAAAAAACAGACCGCGGCGCTCGCCGCGACATTCAACGATTCCATTAAACCGAGATGAGGAATGGATACCGTGTGTGTCGCCTGCGCCAGCAAACTATCCGACACGCCCTGCCCTTCATGCCCGAACATCCATGCGACCGGCTGACGCAGATCGATATCGTAGATGCGTTGTGCGGCATGCGAACTGGTGGCAAGAACAGGGATGCGCGATGAGTGAAGTAAATGTGATAAATCGGCATTCTCTACTATCTGCAACAGGAAATGCGCACCCATGCCGGCCCGCAACACGCGCGGTGACCATGCCGCCGACGTGCCGGAACTGCAGAAAACCTGCCCGATTCCGGCGGCAGCCGCACTGCGAAGTATGGAACCGAGATTGCCCGGATCCTGCACCTGATCGAGCAGTACCGCATACTGCGTCAGCTTTGCAGGCGCATCAGGCCGGGGAATATCGATTACGAACAGAATGCCGACGCCGTTTTCAACCTGGCTGAGCGGCTTGTAGAGCGCATCCGGCAGAGAGATGCAACTTGCTCCGTCGGAACCGCACTGGGAAATGATGGCGGACACTTCCGCATTCTGCAGAGCGGATTCGCTCGCAACGCACACCTGGGGCGAGCCGCACTGTTGAAGATAAACCTGGCACAGGTGGATACCGTCCAGCAGCGTGCGCCCGGTCTTTTTGCGCGAACGCGGGTCGAGCGCAAGCTGTTTTATTTCCTTGTAAAGGGAATTGTCGCGCGAAGTGATGGCTTTCATGATTAGCCTTTTTTTTCTGCGCGCAAATCAAGCAATTTGCGCACGGGCGCGTACGACCTGCGATGAATCGGGGAAACGCCATGCTCACGCAGCCGCTCCAAGTGCAGCGCGGTCGGGTAGCCTTTATGACGGTCGAACGCGTAAAGCGGATACTGTTGGTGCAGCTCCATCATTGCGGCGTCGCGAGCTGTTTTAGCGAGAATCGACGCGGCGGATATGGCGTCCACCTTGTCGTCGCCGCCAATGATCGCCTCGGATCTGATCATTAATTGAGGGCATCGGTTGCCGTCGATCAAAGCCAGCGTTGGCGTGATTTTCAGACCTTCAACCGCACGCAGCATCGCGAGCATGCTGGCCTGGAGAATATTCAATTCATCAATTTCCGCTTCCGAGCATTGCGCAATCGACCAAGCCAAGGCGCATTTCTTGATTTTGGCGGCAAAAAAATTGCGCCGCGCTTCAGTCAGCTTTTTCGAGTCGCGCAATCCGTCGAGCGGGTTGGCTGGATCGAGAATGACGGCTGCTGCAAACACCGGCCCGGCAAGAGGTCCGCGCCCGGCCTCATCCACGCCACAGATAAGTTCGTCGCGCCACGCGTAGCCGCTATCGAACAATGGCAAGCCGAGTTTGCTTTCTTTCACATCGAATCCGGGGAAATATTATTAAAGGTGAGAATGTAGCAATAATATTGCCTTGCGCATATAAAACAAGTGTTTAATTTTTACACCCGCCTGCATCTTCCGCTATCGCAGCTTGTTAATTGCGGAGGCCGTTCATGACGCGCAGGACGGCCTGTGCGCTTTCCTGCGCGGTGTTTCTCAGCAAGGAGTGGTGCATCTCGGTAAAGCGAGCTTGCAATTTATCACGGAGCGACGCATCGTTCAGTTGTTGCCAAACCGCATCGGCCAGCGCCTGGGGCGTGGCTTCGTTCTGGAGAAATTCGGGCACGACGAATTCCTGGGCAAGGATGTTGGGCATGCCGTACCAGGGCTGATAACCCATGTGACGCAATATCTCCCAGGATGCACGCATCATTTTGTACGCGATCACCATTGGCTTCTTGAACAACGCCACTTCGAGCGTGGCGGTGCCGGAAGCGACCAGCACCGAATCGGCGGCGGCCATGGCGACGTGGGACTGCCCATCTATCAATTGAACCGGCACATCCTGCAAACCGGACTGGGCAAGCAACTCGCTGAAATACCGGCGCTGCTGCTCTCCGGCCATCGGCGCCACGATCCTGATTGAGGGGTCGCGCCGGACCAGGATTCGGGCTGCGCCGATGAAAGCGGCGGTATTGTACTTCAGCTCCGACATGCGGCTACCGGGCAAAATCGCAACTACCGGCGCATCCTGCGGCAAGCCTAGGGCAACCCGGGCAGCGGCGGTATCCGGCTGCATCGGAATTACTTCCGCCAGGGGATGACCGACATAAGTGACGGGAATGCCGGCGTTTCGGTAAATCGCTTCCTCGAATGGGAACACTACCAGCATGTGTGAAACGGCCTGGGCGATTTTCTTGATTCGTCCGCGGCGCCAGGCCCAGATCGACGGGCTGATGAAATGCACGGTCGGGATACCGGCCTGCTTCAGTTGCAGTTCAAGATCCAGGTTGAAATCCGGCGCATCGACGCCGATGAAAACTGAAGGTCTTTCAATCAGCAGCCGGTCACGCAATAAATTCTGGATTCCCTTTATTTCCCGGTAATGCAGCAGCACTTCGAATAGCCCCCGCACGGATAGCTTCTCCATCGGCCAGTCGCTGACAAAGCCGTATGCGCCCATCTTCGGGCCGCCGATGCCATGAATGCGTGCGTCAGGAAGCTCTGGGCGCAAAGCGGAAAGCATCCGGCTTGCCAACAGGTCGCCGGACGCTTCGCCGGCAACCATCGCAACCGAAAGGTTATCGGACAATGCCACGGGTCGAGTTTTCGAGGAATGTGCGCATCAGGTTCAGATAGATGGCGGAATCTTCCGCGCTGGCTTCTTCCTTGGCGAGTTCCGATTTCGCTTCTTCCAGCGTCAATCCGGACTTGTACAGGACCTTGTATGCATTGCGGATTGCGGAAATCTGCTTCGGCGTGAAACCGCGGCGTTTCAATCCTTCCGAATTGACGCCATGAGGCGCCGCCGGGTTACCCGACAGCAAAACGAACGGAGGCGCATCCTGCGTCAGCGCCGTGCCCATGCCGACCATGGCATGCGGCCCGACCTTGCAGAACTGGTGAATCTGGGTAAAGCCGCCCAAAATCACCCAGTCGCCGATTTGCACATGCCCGGCCAACTGCGCGCTATTGGCGAAAATGGTGTTATTGCCGACTTGGCAGTCATGCGCCAGATGCACGTAGGCCATGATCCAGTTATCGTTGCCCAGGCGCGTTACGCCGACGTCCTGCACCGTTCCCGTGTTGAACGTGCAGTATTCGCGAATCGTGTTGCGGTCGCCGATTTCAAGCCGGGTCGGCTCGCCGGCGTACTTCTTGTCCTGAGGCGCTCCGCCAATCGATGAAAACTGGAAAAAATGGTTGTCCCGCCCAATTGTCGTATGGCCGTCGATCACGACATGCGGCCCGATACGCGTTCCTGCGCCTATTTTGACATTCGGTCCGATTATCGAGTAAGCGCCGACCTCGACCGAACTGTCGAGCTCGGCCCGCGAATCGACCACGGCGGTTGCATGGATAAGCGTCATCGCTGTTACTCCGCCGTCTGGGTCGCGGCAGTCGTGCTGCGCATCGTGCACATCAATTCAGCCTCGCACGCGAGCTGCCCGTCAACCGAGGCCGACGCCTTGAATTTCCAGATGCCGCGAGCGCGGCGCACGATTTCCACTTCCATGCGCAACTGGTCTCCAGGCACGACCGGGCGCTTGAAGCGCGCGCCGTCGATTCCGGCAAAATAGACGACCGAGTTTTCATCGGGCGACTGACCCATCGTCAGGAAGGAAAGCAGCGCGGCCGTCTGCGCCAGTGCTTCGATCATCAATACACCGGGCATCACAGGCCAATGCGGATAATGGCCGGAGAAATATTCCTCGTTGGCGGAAATGTTCTTAAGGGCGACGATAGTCTTTCCCGATTCCCAGTCGAGCACGCGGTCGACCAGCAGCATCGGGTACCGATGGGGGATTAATTGCTTGATTTCATTAATGTCGAGAGTCTTCATGTTTTAGTTTTTTGTAAGCGAATTAATCGATTTTTCCAGTTCGCGGATTTTCTCGCGCATAGCCGCCAGATTACGCACGATTGCGGCTGATTTTTCCCAATCGGCGTTCTTTGCCAAGGGATAAAAACCGGTGTAGTTGCCGGGCTCCCTGATCGAGCGCGACACCATGCTGGCGGACGAGATATGCACGTGATCGGCTATAGTCAGATGTCCCAGCACCATGGCCGCGCCGCCAAAGGTGCAATGCTTGCCAATGCGGGCGCTGCCGGCGACACCGACGCAGCCAGCCATGGCGGTATGCGCGCCGATGTGGCAGTTGTGACCGATCTGGATCTGGTTGTCCAGCTTGACGCCGTCTTCAATCACGGTATCAGTCAGAGCGCCTCGGTCTATGGTCGTATTGGCGCCTATCTGAACGTCGTTGCCCATCACCACGCGGCCGGTCTGAGGTATTTTTATCCATGCTCCGCCCTCATTGGCAAAGCCGAAGCCTTCCGACCCGATCACCGCGCCTGAGTGGATGATGCCGTTCTGCCCAATCACGCAACCTGCATGAAACACCACTCTGGCATCGAAATGCGTATTGACTCCGATTCTTGCTCCCCGTCCAATGAAGCATCCGGCCGCAATGACGCACCCGCCTGCAATTTCGGCATCCGCCTCGACCACCACATGAGGTCCGATAGAAGCAGTCGAATCAATTTTCGCGCCTGAATCGATGCTGGCCGTCGCATGGATGCCCGGAGGGGCGACTATTTTCGTCTGCGCGGCAAATAGCTGGGCAGTCCGCGCAAAATAGGCGTACGGGTTGCCGGTGATGATGCGCGCGCCAGGATACGAGGCGCCAATCGCTTCATCGTCGGATGCGGACAGGATCAGTGCGGCCGCTTTTGAAAGCGATGCCTGACTGCGCAGCTTGGGATTGGAGAGAAAAGTGATATGCGAAGCATGGGCAATGTCAAGCGGAGCGATGCCGGATATCATGAGATCCGGATCGCCACGCAGTTCACCGCCCAGACGTTCGATCAGTTCCCCGAGGCGGGTACTCATCAGCTGTCCGAATTACCTGCCGTTAAGCGATTGGAGAACTCTTTCCGTGATGTCGACACGCGGGCTGATGTAAACAGCATCCTGCAGTATGACGTCGTATTTCTCCGATTCGGCAATCTTCCTGATGGCCTTGTTTGCCTTGTCGACAACAGCTGCAATTTCTTCATTGCGGCGCTGGCTCAGATCTTCGCGGAAAGCGCGCTGCTTGCTTTGAAATTCCTGATCGAGGTCAGCGAGTTCGCGCTGGCGCTTGATGCGATCCGACTCCGAAAGGACCGGCGCATCCTTGTCGAGTTTTTCCGCCATTGATTTCAGCCGGGATGAAAGGCTGAGCAAATCCTTCTTGCGCTTTGAAAATTCGCTTTCAATTTTCGATTCCGCAGCTTTGGCAGGTGCCGACTCGCGCATGATGCGCTCGCTATTGACAAGGCCGATCTTGACATCCTGCGCCTGCGCTACAGTGAAAGCGCCCATGCATAAAGCAAGCACAGCTAATTTTTTCAGGTAAGGAAATGTTTGTGTAGGGATCTTCAAGACAGTTCTCCAGAATTCAAAAAATATATTATGCCACCGAAAGAACGCATTATATTAAACAGGCTCTATCAAAATCCGGTACCGAGCTGAAACTGAAAGGTTTGCGTTCTATCCGTCGAGCTTGCGTTCAATGCGTGACCATAGCTGAGCTTCAGCGGTCCGATCGGCGAGATCCAGCTAATGCCTATGCCCGTAGAATACTTCAACTCGGAGACGTCGATCTTACCGTCGTATACATTGCCGCCGTCAAGAAAGGTGAACCAGCGCAAGGTACGATCCTTGCCGGAGCCGGGAAACGGGAACTGAAGCTCGACATTGCCGATCAGACGCTTGGAGCCGCCGATGTAATCGAGATTTCCGCTACTATCCGTCGAATGGCGCCCAAGGGAAGAACTCTCATACCCCCGCACGGTCCCAATACCGCCGGCAAAGAAATTCTTGAATACGGGATAGGGCTTTCCTGCCAGCCCGGCACCGTAATCGACCTCTCCGTTAAAGGCCAGCGTAACGTTGTTTGAAACCGGCCAGAAATACTGGTGCTGGTAAGTTGCGCGGTAATACTGCATGTCGCCGACCAGCGAGAAATCCAGGTTGGCCTTCTGATAGCGGCCCTTGCTCGGTACCAGCGCGCTGTCCCTTCCGTCCCGTTGCCAGGCAACCGTCAGTGGAAGCGAATTGGCCGTGGCTGTACCTCCGTGCGTCCCGTCGCCGTCGCCGAATTGCTGCACGAACTCGATATAGCGCAAGGGACTGGTATCGAATGCCTCCACCCGGGTCTGTTCAATGCCGACGCCAAAGAATACCCGGTCGGTTTCGGTGAAAGGCACGCCGAACTTGACGCTGGTCCCAATGGTCTGCACCTTGTAGTCATTGGCATACAAAAGCGGCGGCCGCGTGGTGCGCAAATAGATATCGGAGGTACGGCTGATTCCGTCGTCGGTGAAATAAGGATCGGTCTGCGTCAATGCAATCGTCCGGGTGCGCTTGCTCGTGTTGACCGACAGCCCCACGTTGGTGCCGCTGCCGGCAAAGTTGTCCTGCTCGATCGATGTGGACAGTATTATGCCGTCGCTCTGCGAGTAACCGGCGCCGACCATCAGGTTCCCGGTTGGCTTTTCAACGACTTTAAGATTGAGGTCAACCTGATCGTTGGTGCCGGGAATTTCGGGCGTGTCGATAGTGACTTCGTTAAAATATCCCAAGCGATCTACCCGGTCTCTCGACAGCTTGATTTTCTGTCCGTCGTACCAGGAACCCTCAAGCTGGCGAAACTCGCGGCGGACAACCTCGTCGCGAGTCTTGGCATTGCCTGCAACGTTGATGCGCCGCACATAGACGCGCTTGCCCGGATCGACGAATATTGTAAATGCGACCTCTTTCTTTTGCCGGTTGATGTCAGGCTGCGGATTGACGTTGGCGAAGGCGTAGCCGAAATTACCCAGGTATTCGGAAATGGCCTTCGTTGTTTCCGTCATTTTTTCCGCGGAATAGACATCGCCCTTTTTCACTCGTATGAGCTTCCTGATCTCTTCGTCGCGCCCGAATAGTTCGCCGTCCAGTCGAACATCCGAAACGGAATACTTTTCGCCTTCACTGACGTTGAGCGTGATATAGATGTCTTTCTTGTCAGGCGTAATCGATACTTGGGTCGACTCGACCTGCATCTCGATGTAGCCGTTGTTCTGGTAAAAAGACTTCAGCGCCTCGATGTCGGCGGTTAGTTTTTGCTTTGAATACTGATCCGCTTTCGAGTACCAGGTGAACCATCCCGATTTCCGAAGGTTGAGCACGCCGTTCAGCGTGCTGTCGGAATAAACCTTGTTTCCCACAAAACTGACCTGTTTGATTCGAGCGACCTCGCCTTCGTTCACGGTGAAGTTGACCGATACGCGATTGCGTTCGACAGGCGTAACCGTGGTCGTTATCTGGACTCCGTAATAACCGCGCGACAAATACTGGCGCTTCAGCTCCTGCTCGGCACGGTCCACCAACGCCCGATCATAGATCCGCGCCTCGCCCAAGCCGATCTCCTTGAGCGACTTGACGAGCTGGTCCTTCTCGAATTCCTTCGTGCCGGAAAACTCGACATTGGCAATCGCCGGTCTTTCCTCTACCACGACAACCAGCACGTTGCCGTCCGCATCAATTCGAACGTCCTTGAAAAAACCGGTCGCATACAGCGCCTTGATCGCAGCGGCACCCTTTTCCTCGGTAAAGGTGTCTCCCACTCTGACCGGCAAATAGCTGAATACGGTGCCGGCCTCCGTGCGCTGAATGCCTTCGACTCGAATATCCTTGACAGTGAACGGATCCAGCGCGAATGCATTGCTGGCGCACACTGCAAGAGCGGCAATGGCGATTAGGGAATGGCGAAATGGGGGAAGGGAACGATCGGAATGTGGTTTCATTTATCTATCGTATTGGATCATTGGGCTTGGCGAACGCATGACTTCATTTGCAACGGCCAGTAACATTGTCGACTTCGCATGGATGCGTCTGCTCATCTAGTCCAGAACAAGGTTTCTGTCGGGCTCAACTACGTCATCTTCTCAATGAAGATGACTGCAGCGAGTGCATGCAGCACCTTCTGCGGCTCATCACCGCTCCACTGGCTCTAAAAAAGGAAAAACAAGGCATGAGACGCCAATAAACTAGGTTAACAGCCGCACGATGTCATTGAAAACCGCCACCACCAACAAGGTCATCAGTATCGCAACGCCAACACGCTGGGCTATTTCGCCAAAACGTCCGGATACAGTTCTTCCGGTCAACATTTCCACAGCATAATACAACAAAAGGCCCCCATCCAGAACCGGAATCGGCAGCAAATTCATGACCCCGATACTGATACTGATGAATGCGATGAATTGGAAGTAGTGGATCAGGCCGGCGCGTGCAGTCTGGCCGGCATAATCCGCTATAGTGATCGGGCCGGTAATGTTTTTTATGGAAACTTCGCCCACGATCATTTTGCCGATCATCTTGACCGTGACGACGCTCGTATCCCACGTTTTTGCCACTCCCTTGACGATCGCCATGGGAAGCGCATCCCTGGAAATGATCATTTCCGGCATCGAAGGTATCTCCGCCTTGATCTTTCCCACTGCCAGGCCATTTTCAAGCTGCGTTTCGGGGGTAACGACCACATTAAAGACTTTTTGATTCCTAAGGCCGCTTATTTTCAGTTCTCTTGAAGGCGAGGCGCGAACCATTTCGACGAACGCCAATCCGTCCAGCACAGGCTGGCCATTGACCGTCATCAAAAGGTCTCCCTCGAGCAACCCTGCTTTCATAGCAGGACCGTCGGGTATGACTTTGCTGATCGTAGCGGGCGGTCTGGCCGGAGAAAGTCCCAGCTTGCCCATGAAGTTTTTCTCCAAGTCTTCGGCGGAGATGAGTTTACCGGGCAGGACGTACGAGACAGCGAGGTTCCGGGACGAGTCGTCCGTCGGCCGTTGCGCGTCGAGCCTGACTGGGACTTTTCCAATCACGGCCTCCATCATTTTCCAGCGCAGATCGGTCCATGAGCGCACCTGCGAACCATTAACGGCCGTGATCAGCTCACCGCCCCGAAAGCCGGCCTGGTAAGCTGCCGTCGCTTCAGGCACGACGCGCAGTCTGGTCGAAGGCTCCGGCGTGCCGTATACATACAGGCCCGCCAGAATTAGCACGGCAAGTAAAAAATTGGAAAAAGGCCCGGCCGCCACTATTGCAATGCGGCGCCAGACCTTTTGCTGGGTAAATTCGCGCTTCTGTTCCTCGGGCGACAGTTCGCCGACGTCCGGCGAGCGCGCATCCAGCAATTTCACGTAACCGCCCAAAGGCAATGCGGAGAGCGTCCATTCGGTCTGATCGGGGCCGATTTTCCGGGAGCAGACGACCTTTCCCATGCCGAGAGAGAACCGCAACACCTTGACGCCGCACCAGCGCGCGACCCAGTAATGGCCAAGTTCATGCACGACAATCAGCACGCTGATGGCCGCAAAAAACGCCAGCAATGTTAATGGCAGATTCATGCGGCAACCATGGCGAAGGCCTCAAGCCGGGCAGCCCTGTCATGCTGCATCACGCTATCTATGCCCATTATCCTGCTATCGGTCGCAACCCTGTCCAGGACACCGGCGACCACGTAGTCAATCTTTCGGAAACTGATCCGCTCATCAAGAAAAGCCTGCACAGCAACCTCATTGGCGGCATTCAGGATCGCGGGCGTTGCTCCTCCAGCCTGCAAGGCATCGTAAGCCAGCTTGAGACAGGGGAAACGCAGGAAATCGGGACGTTCGAACTGCAGGTTGCCCATTCTGGTCAGATCAAGCTGACTGACGCCGGACGCAATCCGGTCCGGATACGCCAGCGCATGTGCAATCGGAATGCGCATGTCGGGGTTACCCAATTGAGCGATTACCGAACCGTCCACGTAGGCTACCATTGAATGGATGACGCTCTGCGGATGGATCACGACTTCAATCTGGCTGGCGGGAATGCCGAACAGCCAGTGTGCCTCGATCACTTCCAGCCCCTTGTTCATCATCGTGGCCGAATCGACTGATATTTTCCTGCCCATGACCCATTTCGGATGCGCGACTGCTTGTGCCGGGGTCACCGCGTCAAGCGTGTCGATCGCGCGGGTAAGGAACGGGCCGCCGGATGCAGTCAGCAATACCTTGGCGACGCCGTGCTGGCCGGGGGAGCGCTGATATGCTTGCGGCAGACACTGGAATATGGCGTTGTGCTCGCTGTCGATTGGCAAAAGCGTAGCTCCATTTTCCATTGCCGCATCGATGAACAACTGGCCGGACATGACGAGCGCTTCCTTGTTGGCGAGCATGACCTTTTTCCCGGCCCGGGCCGCTGCCAACGCAGGCGCGAGACCGGCTGCGCCGACTATGGCGGCCATTACCGCATCGCTTTCGGGCGCTTCCGCAACGGCGCACAAGGCCGCTTCGCCATATTCCACTTGGGTTTTCAATCCCTTGTCGCGCAGTTTCCTGCTCAGTTCCAGCGCGGTTTCCGCCGTGCCGACAACCGCGACCTTGGGATGAAAACGTTCGCATTGAGCGCACAACAGATCGACCTGGCTATTTGCAGTCAGGGCATGCACCGCGTACCGGTCAGGATGGCGTGCAAGCACATCAAGGGTGGAAACCCCGATCGAGCCTGTCGAGCCCAGAATTGTGATCCTTTGCATTCTCATACCCATGTATCCAGCAAAACGGCTAGCGGCAATACCGGAATCAGCGAATCGACCCGATCAAGAATGCCGCCATGACCCGGCAGCAGGCTGCTGCTGTCCTTGTACCCTCTGCGGCGTTTCAGTTTCGACTCGAGCAAATCTCCGATAACACTTACAGCGACCAGTATTGTCATTACAAAGAACAGTCCTGTCCAGCCCAGTTTTGCCTGAACCCTGGGCGCCAAGGTATCCCTCAAGCCAATTGCAACTATCGAAACAACCGACACGATCAAAACCAGCAGCCATCCGCCTATTGCGCCTTCCCAGGTCTTTCCGGGTGAAATGGAAGGCGCCAGCTTGCGCCTTCCGAACTTCCTGCCAACGAAATACGCGCCAATATCGGCAATCCACACCACACCCATCACGGACAGCAGGAATATCGCCGAATGCTTGTATAGAACCAGTACTGCGGAAAAGCTGCCAAAGAGGGTAACGGCGTACATTAGCTCGAATATCCGGTCGCCGGTGCGGTGCAAGCCCGGGAGTGTCCGGCTCATGGATGGAATAAGATAAAGGAACCAGATAGCGGCACAGAGTACAAAAACCCAGAAATAGGTTGATCTATCAACCGTAAACGCAACAACGGCAAAAAAGACTGCCCAGAAAGCGGCATACACGACCGGCTGCCTGTTATCGAACAGACGAAATATTTCCCATATAGCACCCGCAAAAAAAACGGTTGCCAGGAGAACGAACGCCACGAAGGACTCCGACCACAGTACCAGCAGAAGCACTGCCACCAGAAACAAGGCGGTAATAACGCGGGTTTTCAGCATCAGGAAATCTTTTTTTGAGCAGTTACCTGCTCGCTGGTCCGGCCGAAACGCCGTTCCCTGTTTTGATAAGATGCGATGGCCGCATCCAGTGCGGCACTATCGAAGTCGGGCCAGTACGTTTCGGTAAAATAGAGTTCCGTGTAGGCAAGCTGCCACAGAAGATAGTTGGAGATGCGCTCTTCGCCGCCAGTGCGTATGAAAAGGTCGGGGTCGGGAGCATAGGCGAGAGAAAGGTGGGGCGCCAGCTGCTCTTCGGTAAATTCATTCTGACCGGGATTTTGCGAGATCAATTTGCTCATGGCTTGCAATATATCCCAGCGCCCGCCGTAATTCGCACAGATCGTGAGGGTTAGCTTATGATTGCTTTCGGTCCTGCGTTCCGCATGTGCAATCATTTTTTGCAGTTTGTCGTCGAATCGGCTCAAATCGCCGACTATCTTCAGCCGGATTCCGTTTGCGTGCATCTTTGCCACTTCCTTTTCCAGGGCTGACAAAAACAGCCCCATCAGGAAAGACACTTCTTCAACCGGCCGCCGCCAGTTTTCCGAACTGAATGCAAAAACGGTCAAATACTCGACGCCGCGAGAAGCACAGGCTTCGACAATCCTGCGGACAGACTCAACGCCTTTTACATGACCCGCGACGCGCGGCAAAAAACGCTTGGTCGCCCAACGGCCATTGCCATCCATGATGATGGCGATATGACGGGGAATCAAGGAAACTTCCGCGACTGAACCGATTGTTTTGTGACATGACATGTCGGGATATTCGTCTTCTGCGTCAAACAGTCAATACTTCCTTTTCCTTTTCCGCAACCAGCCTGTCGACCTCGGCAACAAACCTGTCGGTCAACTTCTGCACGTCATCCTGGGCACGACGTTCCTCGTCTTCGGAGCAGGATTTATCCTTGAGCAACTTCTTCAAGACTTCATTGGCGTCGCGACGGATGTTTCGGACTGCAATCTTTGCATCTTCGCCTTCGCCCTTGACCAGCTTGACCATGTCCTTGCGCCGCTCTTCTGTCAACGGCGGCGTTGGAACGCGAATTATGTCGCCCTGCGAGGATGGGTTCAGTCCCAGGTCGGAATCGCGAATCGCTTTCTCGATTGCGGACAACATCTTTTTTTCCCAGGGTTGTACCGAGATGGTGCGTGCGTCCATGAGGGTGATATTCGCGACCTGGTTTATCTGTGTCGGATTTCCGTAGTAATCGACTTGAACATGATCCAGAATGCCGGGATGCGCGCGTCCGGTCCGGACCTTGGCCAAGTCCACTTTCAGAGTGTCGATCGATTTGAGCATTCTTTGCTCGGTATTCTTTTTAACATCAGCGGTAGTCATGCTGCTCTCCCTTAGTATACGAATAGTACTGTACGCAACGCCTGCATTACCAGTTCAGCCAGATCAAATGCCCCTCTGACACACAGCAGAACCGCACGCGGTTCATTCCTGGGCACTACAAACTGAAGAAATGGAGCAGATCCGGCTAAAACCTCTCCGGATCAAACCGAAAGTTCGGTTTACAAATGTACCAGCGTGCCTTCATCCTCGCCCAGCAGAATGCGCTTCAGCGCTCCCGGCTTGAGTATCGAGAATATTTTAATCGGTAATTTCTGATCGCGGCACAGGGCGAAAGCGGCGGCATCCATCACTTCAAGGTGTTTTTCGATGGCTTCGTCGAAAGTGATGTCGGTATAGCGGGTAGCGTTCTTGTCTTTCATCGGATCGGCCGTGTAGACGCCGTCCACCTTGGTGGCCTTCAGAACGATTTCAGCGCCCATTTCGGCGCCGCGCAATGCTGCTGCCGTATCCGTGGTGAAAAAGGGATTGCCGGTGCCGGCGGCAAATACAACCACTTTTCCTTCTTCCAAGTACTGCAAAGCCTTGGCGCGCACATATGATTCGACTACCTGCTCTATGCCGATGGCCGACATGACGCGCGCGGTAAGTCCAACTTGCTTGATCGCATCAGCCAGCGCAAGCGAATTCATCACCGTCGCCAACATGCCCATATAGTCTGCAGTAGCGCGGTCCATTCCCTTTGCACCGGGAGCGACGCCGCGAAAAATATTGCCTCCGCCAATGACAATCGCCATTTCGACGCCGAGCTTCACCGCATCGGCGACGTCGGCCACCATGCGTTCGATCGAAGCACGGTTGATGCCGTACTGATCATCGCCCATCAGGGCTTCGCCGGAGAGCTTGAGAAGAATCCGTTTATAGACAGGTTTGGTCATGATGCAGGTTCCTATAAATACAGGCTCATGAAAATACATTTCCGAGCCTGTTTTCTTATCCGTCGCCGTCCGGCGGAATTAGCAAATACACGCATTGCGAATGAATAAATCAGCTCATTTGCATCGCTCTGTAAAAACGGGCCTTTCGGCCCGTTTCAAAAGCTTGATAATGCTTAAGCTTGCTTGGCCGCGGCTACCTGAGCCGCAACCTCTGCTGCAAAATCATCCTGTCTTTTTTCCAGTCCTTCACCAACTACAAACATGGCAAAAGACCTGACCGTTGTTTTGGCCGCTTTCAGCATCTGATCGACTGTTTGCTTGTCGTTTTTGACAAACGGCTGATCGAGCAACGACACTTCTTTCAGATATTTTTGCACTGAGCCGTCAATCCGCTTGGCCAGAATCTCTGCCGGCTGCGGCTTCTTGCCTTCGGCCTGGGCCTTGACTGCATCTTCGTCTGCTTTCTGGCGTGCAATCGAACGTTCTTTTTCGATCAGTTCCGCCGGCACTTGCTCGGAAGAAAGCGCTACCGGCTTCATAGCGGCAATATGCATCGCCACATCCTTGCCGACCTGCTCATCAGGGCCGTCGTATTCAACCATTACGCCGATACGGGCGCCGTGCAGATAGGAAGCCAGCGATGCGTCCGTTTCGAAGCGCTTGAAGCGGCGAATCGACATGTTCTCGCCGATACGCCCAACCAGAGCCGCGCGCTGTTCGTCAAGCGTTTTGCCGTTCAGGGGCAATGCCGAAAGCGCCGCCACATCGGCTGGATCATTTTCGGCAACCAGTTTTGCGCATGCATTAGCCAGAGCAATGAATTCATCGTTCTTGGTAACGAAGTCGGTTTCGCAATTGACCTCAACCAACGCGCCTACCTTGCCTGCAATGTAAGCTGCTACCATGCCTTCCGCCGTTATGCGGGTAGAAGCCTTCGAAGCCTTGCTGCCCAGCTTGACGCGAAGAAGTTCTTCGGCCTTGTCCATGTCGCCGTCGGCTTCGGTCAGTGCCTTCTTGCACTCCATCATCGGTGCGTCGGTCTTTGCACGCAACTGGCCAACCATCGCTGCGGTAATTGCCGCCATGTCTATCTCCTAACAAAGTGGGCCTTTTTACAGCGCCCTTATCGAATTTCCATTCCAGGTAAAAAGAGTGGCGCAAGCCACCCTTTTCCTTGCTCTTTACTCAGCTTGTGCGTCAACTGCTTCAGAAGCGGCAGCCTCGTCAGCGCCCTTGGCGGACTCGACGATGTCCTGCATCGAATTGGCGCGGCCTTCGAGGATTGCATCTGCAACGCCGCGAGCATACAACTGGATAGCCTTGGAGGAGTCATCATTACCCGGGATGACATAAGCCAGTCCTTCAGGCGAATGGTTGGTATCGACTACGCCGATAACAGGAATGCCCAGCTTGGCAGCCTCGGTAATGGCGCCCTTGTGATAACCGACATCGACGACGAAAATAGCGTCGGGCAGACCGTTCATGTCCTTGATGCCGCCAATGGATTTCTGCAGCTTGACCATCTCGCGCTGGAACATCAGACCTTCCTTCTTGCTCATCTTTTCGAAGGAACCGTCTTCCATTGCCACTTCCATGTCCTTCAGGCGCTTGATGGAAGTCTTGATAGTCTTGTAATTGGTCAGCATGCCGCCCAGCCAGCGCTGGTCAACATACGGAACGCCGGCGCGCTGCGCTTCGGCGGCAATGATTTCGCGTGCTTGACGCTTGGTGCTAACCATCAAAACGGTGCCGCGATTGGATGAGAGTTGACGAACGTACTTCATCGCCTCCTGATACATGCCAAGCGTTTTTTCCAGGTTGATGATATGAATCTTGTTGCGATGGCCGAAGATGAACGGCGCCATCTTGGGATTCCAGAAACGGGTCTGGTGACCGAAATGGATACCAGCCTCCAGCATTTCACGCATAGTTACGGACATAATTTTCTCCAGGGTTAGGTCTTGAATCCGATCAGTCACTCTTTTGAGCACCCTTTTTGGCCGGATTCGCGTTTGGTCTATCGTTTTTTCTTGACGTTTATTTCAAGAATCAGCAATTGTACTGGAAAACAACTCATTTTCCAACGTATTATGGCAAAGGAAACGTAAATAGACTGCTCCGATAGGCCCTGTCTGCAAGCAGTTTAAACACTGCCGTCGGACGACTTGTTTCACTATGATGAACACTCTCTATACGATTGACGAAATTCGTCGGATTGAACGATCGGCAGCAGCCGAATTACCTCCGGGCGCCCTGATGCGGCGAGCAGGCCAATCCGCCGCGGAACTCGCGCTGACGCTGCTTCCGGCAGATCCCGCAAGTAACGCGGTGCTCGTTCTGGCCGGACCCGGAAACAACGGCGGCGATGCGCTCGAACTGGCCGCCTCTCTCGCATTGTCCGGCATTCACGTGTCAGTCATGCTGTACTGCGACGAGCGCAAACAGTCGCAAGAGGCTAAAGAGGCGCTGCAACGCGCCAGAAACAGTCCCGCACACTGGCTGGACACCTCCTCCGTTGCGCATGTCGTTTCGGCCATATCGGAAAGACCATGGTCGCTGTTGGTGGACGGGCTGTTCGGAATCGGCCTCAAGCAGGCCATCACGGGCGAGTTGCGTATTCTGGTCGAGGCCGCAAACACTCTTCCGTGCCCGATTTTGTCGCTGGACAATCCGAGCGGGCTTGACGCCGATACCGGTGCCATAACCGGAGAGCACGGAACAGCGGGAGTAGCGATACAGGCCAGCCATACCATTACGTTCATCGGCGACAAGCCGGGGCTGCATACGCTGCACGGCCGCGACAATTCGGGACAGGTTCATGTTGCCGACCTAGGCGTAAGCGACGCGCTCTTCCCTGCGCCCAGGCGGTGGTTGAACAGCGTCTCCCTGTTTGCTTCCTGCCTGCTGAAACGCAGGCACGAGTCGCATAAAGGCAGCTTCGGCAATGCGGCAATCATCGGCGGCGCTCCGGGCATGATGGGCGCGGCAGCGCTGGCGTCGCGAGCAGCGCTCCATTGCGGCGCGGGGCGCGTCTATACTATTTTTCTCGATGCCGCGCCTGATTACGACGAGCAGCAACCGGAATTGATGTACCGGCAAGCGCAAGAGTTTGACTTCTCGTCCGCCATCCTGACAGCAGGCCCCGGACTCGGCAGAACCCCGGCAGCGCGCGATTTGCTGGCGCGCGTGCTTGACAGTGAAAATGCGGTTGTGCTCGATGCCGATGCACTGAACCTTCTTGCATCCGACCCCGGCTTGCAAGAAAAGGTTTTCCTGCGCACAAGCGGAACCCTGATGACTCCTCACCCGCTCGAAGCGGCGCGCCTGCTCGGCACAAGCGTGGCGCAGGTGCAGTCGGACCGGCTCGAAGCCGCTACGCGCCTGGCAAAACAGTTCAACTCAGTCGTCGTCTTGAAAGGATCCGGCTCTGTAATCGCAGCGCCGGACAAAAGGATAGTGATCAACACCACCGGCAACCCGGCCTTGGCGACTGCAGGCTCAGGGGACGTGCTGTCCGGGATATGCGGCGCCTTGCTGGCTCAGAATTGGCCGCTATGGGAAACCGCCTTGGGAGCAGTCTGGATGCACGGCGCCGCTGCCGATGAACTCGTCAGGCAGGGGATCGGGCCGATAGGACTGACGGCAGGCGAACTGATCCCCGCCGTGCGCGCCTGCCTGAACCGCCTGACCGAAGCGAACGCTCGAAAATCGACATAGGCCGATAGCGCCAAGCGAGCGTGAAAAAGCCGCACACAAGAAAAAAGCGCTTTTTCAAGCGCTTTTTTCCTGATCGTGAATTGCCTAGTGCTTGATCACGTTCGAGTCCGTCGTGGATTCCCCTGTAATGGGAACCGCCGGCGACACGGCCGCTTCCACGGCAGCCAGGGGAACAGGCTGCCGCTCAAGAGCAAGCTCCAGAACCTTGTCGATCCAGCGTACAGGAATGATTTCCAGCTTGTTCTTCACGCTGTCCGGAATCTCGGCCAGATCCTTGACATTCTCCTGCGGAATCAGAACCCTCTTGATGCCGCCGCGTTGGGCTGCCAGCAGTTTTTCCTTCAAGCCGCCAATCGGCAGAACTTCTCCGCGCAAGGTGATTTCGCCTGTCATCGCCACATCGGCTCGCACCGGAATGCCCGTATAAACCGACACCAGCGCGGTCGCCATGGAAATGCCCGCGGATGGGCCGTCTTTCGGCGTTGCGCCTTCAGGAACGTGGATGTGGATGTCAGACTTGTCAAACGCATCGCTCTGAATGCCAAGCCTTGCGGCGCGGCTGCGTATGACGGTTCTGGCCGCCTCGATCGATTCCTTCATCACCTCGCCCAAAGTACCGGTCCGGATGACGCCGCCTTTTCCGGGCACAGCAACCGCTTCCACAGTAAGCAATTCACCGCCAACCTCGGTCCAGGCCAGACCGACCACCTGCCCGATCTGGTTCTCCTTCTCGGCAACGCCGTAGTCGAACTGGCGAACGCCCAGAAACTTGTCGATGTTCTTCGGCGTCACGGCCACCTTGCGGCTCTGCTTTTTCATCAGCAGCATCTTGACGACCTTGCGGCAAATCTTGGAGATTTCCCGCTCGAGCGCCCGCACCCCGGCTTCGCGAGTGTAGTAGCGAACGATATCGCGAATCGCCGCTTCCGCAATCGTGATCTCGCTGTCCTTCAACCCGTTAGCCTTGATCTGCTTGGGTATCAGATAGCGCAACGCAATATTCGTCTTTTCGTCTTCGGTATAGCCCGCCAACCGTATTACTTCCATCCGATCCAGCAAAGCCGGCGGGATATTGTAAGAGTTGGAGGTCGCAATAAACATCACGTCCGACAAATCGAAATCAACCTCGACATAATGGTCGGAAAAGGTATGGTTTTGCTCCGGATCCAGCACCTCGAGCAACGCAGAGGACGGATCGCCGCGGAAATCAGCGCCCATCTTGTCCACTTCATCCAGCAAGAACAGCGGATTGCGAACTTTCGCCTTGGTCAGGCTTTGCAGGATCTTGCCCGGCAAAGCGCCGATATAGGTACGGCGATGACCGCGAATCTCTGCTTCATCGCGCACTCCGCCCAAAGCCATGCGAATGAATTTCCTGTTGGTTGCTCGCGCAATCGACTGACCCAGCGACGTTTTACCAACGCCCGGCGGCCCCACGAAGCACAGGATCGGCGCTTTCAGCTTGTCCACCCTTTGCTGTACGGCAAGGTATTCAAGAATGCGTTCCTTTACCCGCTCCAGACCATAATGGTCTGCTTCGAGAACTTTTTCCGCATTTTCCAGATCGTTGTTGACCTTGGTCTTCTTCTTCCAGGGAAGATTGACCAGAGTCTCGATATAGTTGCGAACCACCGACGCTTCGGCAGACATCGGCGACATCGATCTAAGCTTCTTGAGTTCGCCTTCCGCTTTGTCGCGTGCTTCCTTCGGCATTCTCGCAGCGGCAATTCTCTTCTCGAATTCCTCGATGTCAGCGCCCTCTTCGCCTTCGCCAAGTTCTTTCTGAATCGCCTTGACCTGCTCGTTCAGATAATACTCGCGCTGCGATTTCTCCATCTGGCGCTTGACCCTGCCGCGAATTCGCTTCTCGACCTGGAGAATATCCAGTTCGCCCTCCAGTTTCCCGAGCAGATACTCGAGCCGCGCCGAGACGCTGAACGTTTCCAGAACGACCTGTTTCTCTTCCAGCTTCAACGGAAGATGCGCAGCCACCGTATCCGCAAAACGGCCGGCGTCATCGATACCAGACAGGGAAACCAGAATCTCCGGAGGAATTTTCTTGTTGAGCTTCACGTAGTGCTCGAACTGCTGGACAATCGAGCGGCGCATCGCCTCGACATCCAGATCTTTTTCAAGAACGGAATCGATGGGCGTCACTTCGCACATCAGGTGAGTTTCAAGCTCGGTAACGCGATTGACGTGCGCGCGCTGCACTCCCTCGACCAGTACTTTTACCGTACCGTCGGGCAGCTTCAGCATCTGCAGGATATTGGCTGCGCAACCGATTTCATAAATGTCGTCAGCGGAAGGATCATCCTTGGCTGCCGCTTTCTGGGCAGCCAGCATGATGACCTTGTCCTGCTCCATCGCAGCTTCGAGCGCCTTGATCGACTTTGGACGACCTACGAACAATGGAATCACCATGTTCGGAAACACCACTACATCCCTTAACGGGAGCAATGGCAATCTGGAATTTTCAGTGATTATAGAAGTCGTCATGGCAAACCTTATTCAATAAACTTGATAATAATGTTGGCACGAGAGACAAAAAAACAAGAGTAGTCAACAGCTTTATTGCTATCCGTGGAAGGCTCTTGCAGATCCACTCGCGTCAACGATCATCGTTGGCAACACGGTGAGACAAGCCTTCGGTTAATACGTAGTAGTGCTTTTAATGCTCTTGTTAGGCAAAATCACATTTTGCAAAGGAACTGACAGATCAATTTTCTCCTGCGGCCTTTTGCTTGTCTTGATAGATAAGCAAGGGCTTCACATCGTTGGTAATGGTGTTTTCATCTACAACGACCTTGACGACATTCTGCTGGTTAGGCAATTCGTACATCACGTCCAGCAACAGATGTTCCATGATCGACCGAAGTCCGCGGGCGCCGGTTTTGCGCGCCAGCGCTTTCTTGGCGATGGCAAACAAGGCGGCAGGGCGTATTTCAAGCTCAGCCCCTTCCATCTGCAGCAGTTTCGTGTATTGCTTGATCAGTGCGTTCTTCGGTTCGACCAAAATTTGGATCAATGCATCTTCGGTAAGTTCGTTAAGAACAGCGACAACCGGCAACCTGCCCACCAGCTCCGGTATCAGGCCGAACTTGATCAGGTCTTCGGGTTCCACGTCGAGCAACTTGTCGCTGTCGCTCTTTTCGCTTTGACTCTTGACGCTGGCCGAAAATCCGATTCCGCTCTTCTCGGAGCGGTTTGAAATTACCTTGGCCAGACCGTCGAATGCGCCGCCGCAAATGAACATGATGTTGGTGGTGTCGATCTGGACGAAATCCTGGTTGGGATGCTTGCGTCCGCCCTGCGGCGGCACGGAAGCCATCGTCCCTTCGATCAGCTTCAGCAAGGCCTGCTGCACGCCTTCGCCGGAAACATCGCGCGTAATCGACGGATTGTCCGATTTGCGCGAAATCTTGTCGATCTCGTCGATATAAACGATTCCGCGCTGAGCCTTGTCCACATCATAGTTGCAGCTTTGCAGCAGCTTCTGAATGATGTTTTCGACGTCTTCGCCGACATACCCAGCCTCCGTCAACGTGGTCGCATCGGCAATCACGAACGGAACATTGAGCATGCGCGCCAGTGTCTGCGCGAGCAAGGTCTTGCCGGAGCCGGTAGGGCCGACCAGCAAAATATTGCTCTTGGACAGCTCGACATCATCCTTCCTATGCAGATGCTTGAGTCGCTTGTAGTGGTTGTACACGGCGACGGAAAGAATCCGTTTGGCAGTTTGCTGTCCAATGACGTACTGATCCAGCAGGTTGCAAATTTCCTGCGGAGTCGGAAGCGAATCCTTGCTGTCCTTGATCAGATCCGTGCTGGAAGTCTCGTCCCGGATAATGTCGTTGCACAGGTCAATGCATTCATCACAGATGAAGACTGACGGGCCGGCAATCAGCTTTTTAACTTCGTGCTGGCTTTTTCCGCAGAAAGAGCAATACAGCAACTTTTCGCTTGGGGAGGATTTTTTTTCAGACATTGGGCAATCTATGCATTAAATGTGATTTCACTGGGTTTTTTAATCCCGGCTTGTTAAAGATACCTTAGCACAAGTTGGGAAAGAACGTGAACTCAGAGCGCAATTCATGGACGGGGGATTGAATCCATTGCCATCCCTTGATCCCATAAAACAGGCTCTTGTAAAGCAAAACGCCCGAACAGGCATACGCTCGGGCTGTCATTGCACAAATTACAACAACTTTAAGAACGATGAGTCAAAACCTGGTCGATCAGGCCGTAATTAACGGCATCATCGGCCGACATGAAATTATCCCTCTCCGTATCCAGACCGATTTGCTCGATGCTCTTGCCTGTTTTTTCGGCAAGGATACCATTCAGCCTTTCTCTCAGATAGAGAATTTCTCGCGCGTGGATCTCGATGTCGGATGCCTGCCCTTGCGCGCCGCCTGACGGCTGATGAATCATGACGCGCGAATTCGGAAGCGAAAAGCGCTTGCCTTTCGCTCCGGCAGCCAGCAGGAAGGCGCCCATCGATGCCGCCAGTCCGGTGCAGAGAGTCGAGACTTCCGGCTTGATGAACTGCATTGTGTCAAAAATTGCCATGCCGGCCGATACGGAGCCGCCCGGCGAATTGATGTACAGCGATATATCTTTTTCGGGGTTTTCGCTTTCCAGAAACAACAACTGGGCAACAATCAGATTGGCGTTATGGTCGTTCACGGGACCGACCAGAAAAATAACGCGTTCTTTCAGCAGGCGCGAATAAATATCATAGGCGCGCTCGCCCCGACCGCTTTGTTCGATCACCATCGGAACCATGCCGATCATTTCCGTATCCAGTGCAGATTTTCCAAACTGAGCAGTCATTTCATTCCCTGTGTTGTTTATGCGGCTCGACAGCATCCTGATCCTGTCGAGCCCAATCACCCTCGCTCCCACCAGGAGAGGGTTGCATCGAAGAGATGCGGTTCGCTTCTTCGTACCGCACCGCCAGTATCAACAGTTTTACGCTTGCTGGGACATCAACTCATCGAACGGCATTTCCTTTTCGGTCACTTTCGCCTTGCCGAGGACATACTCTATAACGTTTTCCTCCATGACCAGCGCTTCCAGTTCCGACCTGCGGGACTGATCGTTCAGGTAAAAATCCCTGACCACTTCGGGCTGCTCGTAGCTGCTGGCGAGTTCTTCCGCCTTTGCACGAAGTTTCTCCGGCGTTGCCGCCAGGTTATTGTCCTTCATGATTTTTCCAAGGATCATTCCCAGACGAACGCGACGCTCCGCCTGCGCGGAAAACAGTTCCGGCGGCAGTTGAATGCCTTTCGGGTCCATATTTCTCTGGGCCATGTCCCGGCGGGCCATTTCTGCCAACTGACTGATCTCCTGATCGACCATTGCCTTCGGCACGTCGAATTCGGAAACCTTCAGAAGCGCATCCATGACCTTATTCTTGTTGATGGCATTCAACCTGTTATTGACTTCGCGTAAGAGATTGGTCTTGATATCCTCACGCATCTTGCCGACGTTGCCATCGGGGATGCCAAGCGCCTTTGCAAACTCATCATTGACCTCAGGCAGATGCGCCCACTCGATCTGTTTCATGGTAAGCGTAAACTCGGCGGTTTTACCGGCGACATCCTTGCCCTGATAGGTTTCGGGGAATGACAGCGGGAAGTCCTTGCTTTCGCCTGCCTTCATACCGAGAGCGGCCGCTTCAAACTCGGGCAGCATGCGACCTTCGCCAAGAACGAATACGAAATCGCTCGCTTTGCCCCCTTCAAATTCAACGCCATCGATTTTACCGACGAAATCAACCGTAACGCGGTCGCCATTTTGCGCCGTCTGATCGGAACCGCCGTCTCCGTGCTCGCCCGATACACCCTTGACGTGGAAATGAGCCTGGCGCTTGCGTAGGATATCGATAGTCTTGTCTACTTCTGCGTCGGTAAAGGCGGTAGTCGTCTTTTCGACTTCAGCTTGGGACAAATCGCCGACATTCACTTCAGGAAATACTTCGAACGTGGCGTTGAAGGCCAGCAGTTCTTCCGCGATGTCATCGCCGGTATTAGGCTCGAATCTTGGATAGCCTGCTACCCGCAAGTCATTTTGAGTGGCAATATCATTGAATGCGCTGGCAATTTTTTCATTCAGCACGTCGTTTTCAATTTGGTAGCCATATTGTGCCGCCACCATTTTGGCGGGAACTTTTCCTGTCCGAAAACCGGGTGCCTTCGCAGTGCGGGCGCGAAGCTTCAAGCGCTTCTCGACTTCGGACGCAACTTCCGCCTTGGGGATAGTAAAAGTAACGCGTCTTTCAAGCTTGTCCAAATTTTCAACTGCAGTTGCCATGTGAATTGTCCAAAAAATAAGTCACTCTATGGGGCTTGAGTACTGACTCGTGCCCCAGAAATAGTATCTGTGTTTGTAAAAAAGGATGGGTGGAAGATTATTTCAGGTTTCCCTTAATACAGGGTTTGCTGTTTAATCGTAAACGCGCACACGCACCCTACTCGCGAAATTTCGACGTCTATTTTAGCTGAAATTGCGTGATACCGGCAAAAACCATATGCCAGAGCTCAATTACGCATCAAAAAGTTGGGCAAATCCTCGTTTGACATGCAAATAAGGCCCGGTTTACCCTCGCAGGCCTCTGTTCACCCATGATTTGCCGCGCCCGTTGGCAGCTATTCCTTTATTTATAAGTTATAAGTATTAAGAAGTAACTAATTAGTATGTAGCTTATTTGTGAGAAGAGCGCAATTGCCTTAAAATACAATGCTTTGCAATAAGCAGGCACTCGTTGGACGGTTTAACCAGAGAGCTCTGCAATTAATTTTACGGATTGGACAGTTATGACTCATGTTGTCACCGATGCCTGCATACGATGCAAGTACACGGACTGCGTGGATGTATGCCCGGTAGATTGCTTCCACGAAGGACCGAATTTTCTCGCTATAGACCCGGATGAGTGCATCGATTGTGCGGTTTGCGTACCGGAGTGCCCGGTCAACGCCATCTACGCCGAGGAAGATGTGCCTGCCGAGCAAGTGCAGTTCATCGCTATTAATGCCGAGCTTTCGCGCGCCCTGCCCGTCATTACGCGCTCAAAGGATGCCTTGCCTGACGCCGACGAATGGAAGGACGTCAAGGACAAGTTGCGCTACCTTGACAAGTAAGCCTGGGGCAATATCCGCAAACGCAGCAATCTGCGGGAATCACCTATTCAACAATTTAACGCTAACAGTATGAACACCACTATTAATAATCATCCGATCGAAGCGGATGCCGTGATTATCGGAGCCGGTCCGGTCGGACTTTTTCAAGTCTTTGAACTCGGCCTGTTGGAAATCAAGGCGCATGTGATTGATTCGCTTCCCGTCGTCGGCGGCCAGTGCATCGAACTCTACCCGGACAAGCCCATTTATGACATTCCGGCCGTACCTGTCTGCACCGGACACGAATTGACCGATAATCTGCTGAAGCAGATCGAACCTTTCAGCCCGACTTTTCACCTGGGCGAGGAAGTGACCGTCGTCAAGCGGCGCGAAGACGGCCGCTTCGACCTGGAAACGTCCATCGGCAAGAAGTTCATCACCAAGACCGTCTTCATCGCTGCAGGCGTCGGCTCATTTCAGCCGCGCACGATCAAGCTGGACGGAATCGAGCAGTTTGAAGAAGACCAGTTGTTCTACCGCGTCAGGGATCCATCCCAGTTTCTCGGCAAGAACCTGGTCATTTGCGGCGGCGGCGATTCCGCGCTCGACTGGGCGCTCGACTTGGTGGATAAGGCCGAATCGGTGATCCTGCTGCATCGGCGCGACGAATTCCGCGCCGCGCCTGCCTCTGTCGCCAAGATGAAAGCCTTGTGCGAGGAATACAGCATGCAATGCCTGACAGGACAAGTCACAGGCTATGAAACCCGGGACGACAAGCTCTCCGAGATTAAGGTGACCGGACTGGACGGCGTTACGCGCCGGCTGCCGCTGGATAGCCTGCTGGTATTCTTCGGCCTGTCGCCTAAGCTCGGCGCAATTACCGAGTGGGGCCTTGAAATCGAACGCAGGCAGATCGTGGTCGACACGGAAAAATTCGAGACCAACATTCCCGGCATTTTCGCGGTGGGCGACATCAACACCTATCCCGGCAAGAAAAAACTCATTCTGTCCGGTTTCCACGAAGCGGCCCTGGCTGCTTTTGGCGCAGCACCCTACATCTTCCCCGCCAAGAAGATTCATCTGCAGTACACAACGACGTCGCCGAAGCTGCACAAGGTGCTTGGGGTGGACAGTCCGGTATTCGACTAAACAACGAAGACTGCAGCGATGGTCGCGCCGGTAAATACGCTTGATCGTTTTACCGGCGCCCGACTCTCCCATTCAAGTCAAAAGCGCGCATGGCCAAGCCCCTTGCCGACCTGATCGAAAACCTGCTGCCGCAGACGCAGTGCTCCAAATGCGGCTACCCCTCATGCCGCGCCTACGCCGTCGCCATCGAGCGTGACGAAGCCGGGATCAACCAGTGTCCGCTTGGAGGCGCCGAAGGAATTGCGCGGCTTGCCGATCTGCTAGGCGTCGCTCCGACCGAACTGAGCCCGCTCCACGGCGCTGAATGTCTGCGCCGGGTTGCTCGGATCGATGAGTCGCTTTGCATCGGCTGCACCAGTTGCATCAAATCCTGTCCGGTCGATGCCATTATCGGCGCATCAAGGCAGATGCACAGCGTCATTACCGAACAATGCACGGGCTGCGACTTGTGCATTGCTTCCTGTCCGGTCGATTGCATTCTAATGACGGTTGAAGGCGGCGCCGGAACCGGCTGGGCGGCATGGTCGCACGAACAAGCGGCGGCGGCGAGGGAGCGGCATGATTTCCGGATTTTTCGGCTGCAACGCGATAAGATTGAAAGCGACGCCCTGCTTGCAGCCAAGACAGGCGAAGCATTGGATTCGGTCAAGCCGAAACCGGCAATTGATGGTAAAACCGCCGAAGAAAGAAAGAAAAGTATCATTCAGGCGGCATTGCGGCAGGCCCGTCTGAAAAGGGAATCGCTGGCAAAGCGAGCGGCAGCCGGCGGGACGGCGCCCGTAACCACCGAGACGGAATAAGCATGAGTCCTGAGAACATTCGTGAAATATTCATCCGCTTTCAAAGAGCAAATCCCCATCCCACCACGGAACTGAATTACGGCAGCCCCTTTGAACTGCTGGTCGCGGTAATACTGTCCGCACAGGCAACCGACGTCTCCGTCAACAAGGCCACCAGCAAGCTTTTTCAGGTAGCCAATACGCCTTCAGCCATTCACAAGCTGGGCGTAGAGGGGCTGCTTCCATTCATCAAGACAATCAACCTTTATCCCACCAAGGCCAGATATCTGGTCGAAATGTCCCGCCTGCTTCTCGAAAGACATAAGGGCGAGGTGCCCGACAAGAGGGAAGACCTGCAAGCGCTTCCCGGAGTGGGACGCAAAACCGCCAACGTTATGCTCAACACTGCGTTCGGGCAACCTGTCATCGCGGTCGACACGCATATTTTTCGCGTAGCCAACCGGACCGGAATGGTGTTCGGCAAAGACCCGAACCATGTCGAACTGGAGCTTCTGAAAGTTGTTCCGGACGAGTTCAGACATGACGCCCACCACTGGCTGTTGCTGCACGGACGCTATACCTGCACCGCCCGTAACCCGAAATGCAAAAGCTGCCTGATCAACGATCTTTGCGAATATCCGTTCAAGACGGGGTTTACCAGCGAAGACGACATGAGCGGAGCGGAAGAAGCGTAAGGCAGGTCAATACGCCGACGCGGAACGAGGATCTTGCCATCTCGAGCGTAACGGGAGAATCCGGTGCGGCAAGGCGATGGCCTTTGGCTTTGGCTTTGCCTGGCATATCCCCAGATAAGCAAACGCCAACATGATGACCTGGAATCATGCGTTCCGGCAGCGTTGGCTGCACATGAAAAATGCCGGAAAACGTGCTGTTTTCCGGCATTTTGCTTACCGATCCGATTGATCGGCGTTCTATATCTTGTTCCTGCGACGCGGGTTATTTTGAGCGCCGGGAACTCCGCGCGCCAGGCCAGACGGACGGCGGGACTGGCTCTGGCCCATTCCGGCAAATCCGAAGGTGGTCTGCAACGGGTCGGGCTGGCGGCTGCGTTTCTGCCCCTGCCCCTGCCCTTGACCCTGTCCTTGACCCTGTCTCTGCCCTTGAGCCTGACCTTGTCCTTGCCGCTGTCCTTGACTTTGACCTTGGCCCTGCCTCTGTCCTTGGCCTTGCCACTGTCCTTGTGCAGCAGACTGATGCATGCCGGGAGTTTGCCTGTTACCGGAGGAACCCTGTTCTCCGAATCTGCGCGGCTTCTCGCCGCTTCTGCCTTTTCCACCCTGCTGCGAGCCGGACTCGACCATCTTTTCCAGCCCGCTGGCTCGCAGCAAGTCGCGCACAGCATTCTCTTCCAGTTCCTGCCATCGGCCGCGTTTCAAGGTATTCGGCAGCAGCATCTCGCCATAGCGGGTGCGAATCAGCCGGGAAACCGTCAAACCGATGGATTCGAACATGCGCCGGACTTCCCTGTTACGCCCTTCGGCTATCGTTACCCGATACCATTTATTGACGCCATCGCCTCCGGCATCGGCCACCTTGGAAAATTTGCCCACCCCATCCTCCAGTTCAACACCGGCAAGCAACTTCTGCCGCATGCCTTCCTCAAGGGTGCCAAGGGTACGAACCGCATACTCGCGATCTATCTCATAACGAGGATGCATCAGCTTGTTGGCCAAGTCGCCGGAAGTAGTGAACAACAGCAAGCCTTCGGTATTGAAATCCAGGCGTCCGACCGCAAGCCACTTCCCCGCCTTGATGGCGGGCAGGCGCTCGAAAACGGAAGGGCGGCCCTCCGGATCGTTGTGACTGACAATTTCGCCCGCAGGCTTGTGATATGCCAGAACGCGCGGCAGGCTTTTGGCTATCTTGCGCTGAATCAATTTACCGTTGATGCGGACTTGATCCGACGGCAGAATACGTTGTCCGATATGGGCCGGTTCGCCGTTTACCGACACGCGACCCGCCACAATCAGCTCTTCCATATCACGACGTGAACCGAGACCCGATTCAGCCAGAACCTTATGCAGTTTGGGAGCATCGTCTTCCGCACTCAGGACAGGCCGCTTTTGCTGACCTTTTTTGCCGCTTTGCGCCGGTTGACCGCCCTTTGTCTCCTGCTCGCCCGCAGCATTATCGAATTCGTCGGAGATCACGTAGGAAAAAACCTGGTCTGCATCGACTGAGCGCGATGCTTGCCGCGACGGATGACTGCCTTGCCTGGATGAGGCGGAATTACCTGGCCTTGCTTTCTTGTTGCCGCGCTGCTGCCTGTCGCCGCTGCGAGGAGGTCTATCGCCGCGCCCTGCCGATGACGAAGGCTCGGCGCGCTCCGCCGTGCCGGAATCGGAAGCCTCGGATGCGGCAACAGGCAGATTTGCATTTGGCGACGAGTCGGCAGCATCAAGCGCCGGCAGATCCTGCTGAGCCGGTTTGCTGCGCGGCGCACGCCTTTTGCGCGGTGCCGGAGCTGCTTGCTCCTCGCCGGTCGGCGACGGTTTCGCAGTGCGGGCAGATCTGGAAGGAGATTTCACCTCGCTTTTGGGATGCAATCCGGCTTCATCCGCAATCGAAGACAGCGCTTCATTCGTATCGTTATTGTTCATTGCTCTTTTATCAAAAGGTTTGCATCGCACAACAACGCGTGACTTCCGCAGTGTGCGCTCCTGTCAAAATCCTTGTTTCCCCGGTGGGGCAAGAAGAATCCATCTATTATCAATCTCATTCTATACAGGCTAGCGCATTCCTGCGCAGCATCTGTTCAGGCATTCTCCGCGTTGTCTTCGACCAGTCGGCCTGCGGCCTGGAACAATTCGACAGCCAAATGGGAGTGCGCTTGCTGCAAAGCATCAATATCGCCGCCTTGCCTGCCATCCTGATCAAGCTCAAGCAGAGCAGGCAACTGTTCCAGGGAAACCAGTCCAAGGTCATCCAGAAATTGCGCCGTGGTAGCCAGCAATGCCGGCCGCCCCGGCACGTCTCGATGCCCGACAGTTTCTATCCAGCCCCGCTCTTCCAGCATCCTGATCGCCTGCGAATTCACGGTGACCCCGCGGATGCTTTCAATATCGCCCCTGGTAACCGGTTGGTTGTACGCGATGATTGCCAGCGTCTCCAGGGTGGCGCGCGAGTATTTCTGCGGTTTCTCGCGGTGAAGCCGGTCCAGGTACCGTTTCATTTCGGGACGGCTCTGAAATTGCCAGCCGCTCGCCAACTGGACAATCTCCAGTCCCTTGCCAGACCAATCCTTTTCCAGCTCTTCCAGGATTTGCCGGATCTCCGGGTTCCCCATCGGCTTGCCGCTTTCGCCGTCAAGGACGCACAGATCCCTCATGTCATGCATGGATAAAGGTTCCTGAGCGCATAACAATGCCGTCTCGAGGACTTTTTTAGCCTCAGCAATATCCATAAACGCGTATTTCGGGAAGCCGCCTGTTTCTTGTTTAGAAAATATTTTCAACGCAGCCATCAGGCTGTAACTATCGGAGTCCACATTGAGAATGCCGCATTTTCCAGCCATGCGTGAAGCTTTGACAGCTGAACCGGCATTATTTTGCTGCAGAGGAAAATCAATAGCAGCGCATCATATTCCATATGCTAACCATCCGTGGCTTTGGGACTTTGCGCCTCAAATGATTCATGAACGGAATCCGCACGATTGAAAGATTACCACAAACAGGGTGGAAAAACCCGATATTCAAGAGCGATTGGGGCGGTACGTGTAGGGACCGGACCAAGCCGCCCTTCGGAGAAACACATCGAATTGTACAAGATAGTCGGCAGTCGCCGCGTTTAAGTCGCATTTCCCATGACTTTTCCAGGAGGCCCGTCGCACCTTGTTTACGTCCCGCTTCGGCCCACACCAAGCTTAAACCCTTCGATCATTCGGCTCCGTATTCGTTCACTTTCATTACGCATGCCATATTAGCGCGAACTCCCCGCGTTATAGCGGGCGGCAACCCCAAAACGATTTTTTGTTGATTTTCAATAAATATCGATAGGTGATTTATTGAGAAGGTAGCGGAGGAAATTAGATCGCCCACAGCAATTATCAAAAAGAGTTGACTGAATTGAAACAATACAAAAATATTCTCATGAACTATCTGCGCGCTCTCAAAAGAACGGCAGGAGAGCGCAGCAACGTAAAATATGCGACTGAGGAAACGCCGCTGCGCTCCGAGTTGCTTAGCGCCACCCAGATGGGTCAGTACGGCAAATTTCTCGCAAAGTCCCACACGCTGAGCAAGCAGGAAAACAAAGATAAGCTTCTGCCGAGGCTCGCTGAAAACGAAGCGATAATCAGCGACATTTTCAGCTTGCTAGCTGCAGCAACAAAGGAAAAAAGCCAGATTACGCGGGCGGCGGAATGGCTGCTGGACAATTACTACCTGATTGAAGAGCAGATCCGCATAGCCAGAAAACACTTGCCAAAAGGATACAGCAGAGAATTGCCGCGCCTGGCTGGCGGCCCGTCGGCGGGTTATCCAAGAGTGTATGACCTTGCGCTGGAAATCGTATCCCACGGCGACGGTAAGGTTGAAATGGCCAGCATGTGCCACTTCGTCTCTTCTTACCAGGAAGCCTCAACGCTTGCATTGGGAGAATTGTGGGCTGTCCCCATCATGCTGAGGCTGGCGCTGATAGAAAATTTGCGGCGTGTGGCAACACGGCTGGCCGCGACCAGGGCCAATCATGCCTTGGCCGAAACGTGGGTCGACAGGCTGATGGACGTTGCCGAAAGAGACCCCAGCAACTTGATACTGGAAGTCGCCGACCTGGCGCGATCCAATCCGCCGATGGACAGCTCGTTTGTAGCGGAACTGACGCGCCGGTTGCAAAGCCAGAACACCATGCTTTCCCTTCCTCTGACCTGGATTTCCCAGCGCCTGTCCGAGTCAGGGATGACGATCGAGCAGCTCATTGTCGAGGAAACGCAACAACAGGCAGCGGATCAGGTCAGTCTAAGTAACAGTATCGGCAGTCTTCGTTTTCTGGGAACTATGGACTGGCGCGAGTTCGTGGAATCGATGAGCGTGGTGGAACGAAGCTTGAGAAGCGATCCGCTTGACGTTTACAGGCAGATGGACTTTGCCAGCCGCGACAACTATCGCCATGTAATCGAAAAAATCGCCAAGCGCAGCCCGATGTCGGAAGCAGAGGTTGCAGACCGGGCGGTACAATTCGCCCGGGAAAAATCCGTCAGTTCAAATGCGGACGATCCAGCCGCTCACGTCGGTTATTACCTGATCGACAAGGGCTTGCCGGAGCTTGAAGTAGCGACGTCCATGCGCAGGAAGCCGCTGGAAGCGATCAAGAGATGGAACATTTGCACGCCGTTCTTCGCTTACCTTGGCGGCATTCTCCTGTTTACCGCCATCTTTACCGGAATCTTGCTGCATGAAGCAAATCCTGCCGGGGCGCGAAGCTGGGCTTTCGCGCTGATCGTCATTGGCATACTGATAGCTGCTAGCCAATTGGCATCCTCGATCGTGAATTGGCTGGCGACACTGGTGGCCAAACCGCACCAGCTGCCTCGCATGGACTTCTCAAAGGCCATTCCTTCCGATTGCCGCACGCTGACAGTGGTCCCTTCAATACTGTCCAGTCCGGATGCCGTTGAGGAACTGTGCGATGCGCTGGAGGTACGCTACCTGGCCAATCGCGATCCCAATCTGCTCTTTTGCCTATTGAGCGACTTTACCGATGCCGATACCGAAACGACGCCAGAAGACGAACCATTGCTGGAGCAGGCAAGGCGTCATATTGAGGAATTGAACCAGAAATATGCAGCCAATTCCCACTCCCCTTTCCTACTGCTTCACCGTCCGCGCCGCTGGAATGCCGAGGAAAAAAAATGGATGGGGTACGAACGAAAAAGGGGCAAGCTGGAAGAGCTGAATGTCTTTTTGCGCGGCGGCGCAAAAGACAGGTTCTCGGCTATTGTCGGGAATACGGATGGCTTGGCCGATATACGGTATGTGATTACGCTGGATAGCGATACCCAGTTATTGCGCGATACGGCAAAGCAGTTTGTGGGAACGATGGCTCATCTGCTGAATCGGGCTCGCAGCGATGCCGGCAAGGGGATTGTCGACCAAGGATACGGCATCCTTCAGCCGCGCATAACCTATAGCCTGCCGGGCAGCAACGCTTCCGCTTATGAAAGACTGGGCAGCGGCGAAGCCGGCATAGATCCCTACACCCGTACTGTTTCGGATGTGTACCAGGACGTATTCCGGCAAGGCTCTTTCATAGGCAAAGGAATTTATGATGTTGATGCCGTACAGTCGGCGCTACATGGAAAAATTCCGGAAAACCGGATTCTGAGCCATGATTTGCTGGAAGGATGCTATGCGCGCTCCGGCCTGCTGAGCGATGCGCAGTTGTACGAAAAGCATCCGTCCCGCTATGAAACCGATATAATGCGCCGGCATCGCTGGATCCGCGGAGACTGGCAGCTTCTGCCCTGGCTGATGCCGGTTGTGCCATGTGCCGCGACCTGCGACGGCAAGAAACACGCGAGCAATCCATTGTCGGGATTGTCGCGCTGGAAGCTGTTCGATAATTTGCGGCGCAGCCTGGTTGCGCCGTCGATCGTGCTCCTGTTCGTATGGGGATGGCTTTCCATGGCATCTCCCTGGCGCTGGACGGGGGCGCTGCTTGCGGTCATCCTGATTCAGCCTTTGCTTGCTTCCTTGACGGATCTGTTGCGCAAGCCACAGGAAAATCTGCCTGCGCAGCATCTGTCCGCTGTCATGCAATCAGCCAGCAGTCATTTTTCCAATGCGCTGCTGAATCTGGCCTTTCTGCCTTACGAGGCTTACTTCAGCCTGGATGCGATACTGCGGACATTGTGGCGAATGTTCGTTTCTCACCAGAATCTGCTTGAATGGAATACCTACAGCGAACCGGACCATGAAGTTAAGGCAGAATTTGCAGCCTATCTCCGTTTGATGTGGTTTGCGCCCACGCTTGCACTTGCTGTTGCGGTCGCCCTGTTCGCCGTGAATCGGTCCGCGCTGCCCGTCGCCTTGATTTTTTTGCTCCTGTGGCTGGTTTCACCTGCGGTTGCCTGGCTCATCAGCGTTCCGTCGGTTCGGAAAGAGGAAGCCTTGAGTGATGAACAAACCGTTTTCCTGCGCAAGCTGGCGCGCAGGATATGGGCTTTTTTTGAAACTTACGTCGGTCCGGAAGACAACTGGCTGCCGCCCGATAACGTTCAGGACATTCCTTCCTACTGCCTTATAGATGAGTATTCGGCGTCTCCGGATAATATCCAGACGGAGCTGGCTTGCGTAGTGGCGCACCGGACTTCGCCGACCAATATCGGGCTGTCCTTGCTCGCCAACCTGACAGCCTACGATTTCGGCTACATTCCTGCCGGAATCTTCATGAAGCGCACCCAGAAAACGTTCGATACGATGGAAATGCTTGAACGGCATCAGGGCCACTTCTATAACTGGTATGACACGCAGACGCTGAAGCCGCTGCAGAACCCTGTTTATGTATCGTCGGTCGATAGCGGCAATCTGGTCGGGCACTTGCTGACGCTGTGTCCGGGCTTGCAATCCATGCCAGACCAGCCGGTTTTTAGCGACCGCCTGATCGAAGGCATCCGCGATACTTTCATGTTAATCAGGGAAACTTCCGGAAAATCCGGCGGTCCGCGACTGGACGAATTTGAGAAAAAACTGGATGCAGCCATGCTTCAGGTCCCTCTCGGCTTGAGGACGGCGCACGGCCTGCTGGAACAATTCGCCAGCGATGCGAACGGGCTCACGGCGTCATCTTTTTCCGGCGATTCAGAGCCGGCCGGTTGGGCGCTGGCGCTGGCAAAGCAATGCAGGGACGCCATGGATGAATTGAAAGCGCTGGCTCCATGGGCATCCCTGCCTTCGATCCCTGAACCGCTCCTAAGCGTACATGGCATCGATACGATTTGCACTTGGCGTGAACTGGCGGCCCTGGAGCACGAGGTCGGGCCGGCAATCGAAAAATTGCATAGCGACGGCTCGCAGGAAGACAAGGCGCTGCTTGAAGAGTTAACCCGGCTGGTGGCGCAAGGCAGCCTGCACGCAAGAGAAGAACTATCCCTGGCTGAGCGCCTTGCCTTGAAGGCAGGCGAATTCGGGCAAATGGAATTCGGTTTTCTTTTCGACCAGGCGACCAATCTGCTGTCGATCGGGTACAACATGAGCGAGCGGCGGCTGGATGCAAGTTATTACGACCTGCTCGCATCGGAAGCCAGGCTTTGCAGCTTTGTCGGGATTGCGCAAGGTCAACTGCCGCAGGAGAACTGGTTTGCATTGGGCCGCAACCTGACCGTCGCCGGCAGGGAATCGGTACTGCTGTCATGGAGCGGCTCGATGTTCGAATACCTGATGCCGTCGCTTGTGATGCCGAATTATGAAAACACGCTGCTCGACCATACCTTCAAGGCTGCGGTCAAAAAACAGATCGATTACGGCGCGCAGCGCGGCGTGCCATGGGGAATATCCGAATCCGGGTACTATGCCTTCGACGCCAGGCTGAACTACCAGTACCGCGCCTTCGGCGTTCCCGGTCTGGGGTTGAAGCGCGGTCTGGGGGACGACCTGGTGATTGCTCCCTATGCATCCATGCTGGCGCTGATGATATTGCCAAGGGAAGCGTGCGACAACCTGATACGGATGAAGAAAGAAGGATTTTCAGGAACATACGGGCTCTACGAAGCAATCGACTATACGCCGTCAAGATTGCCGCGCGGCCAGACCAATGCCATTGTCCAGTCTTACATGGCGCACCATCAGGGCATGGGATTGCTGTCGCTGCTCTACCGGCTACGCGATCGCCCGATGCAAAAACGGTTCGAGTCCAACCCCTGGTTCAAGGCAACAATCCCGCTGCTGCACGAAAGAGTGCCGAAAGCTGCCGCGGTCGCTGCCGAGGCGCCTACTCTGGCCGAAATCAGAACCACCTCGATTCCGGTTGAAATGCCGATGCGCGTACTAAACAGCGCAAACACGGCATTGCCGGAAGTGCAGTTGCTGTCCAACGGCAACTACCACGTCATGATCACAAATTCCGGCGGCGGCTACAGCTTGCTGAAGGACATTGCCATCACGCGCTGGAAAGAAGACGCCACACGCGACAATTGGGGCACGTTCTTCTACCTCCGCGACATGGAGACAGGCACGTTCTGGTCGACGTCTTACCAGCCTGTGCGTAGCCAGCCTGAAAATTATGAAGTGATTTTTTCTGAAGGACGGGCCGAGTTCCGTTCTCTGGACCACGAAATCGAAACACATACCGATATCGTGGTTTCCCCGGAAGACGACATCGAATTGCGCCGCAACCGCATCATCAATCGATCGGCTCATACCAGGACGATCGAGATCACCAGCTATTCCGAGATTGTACTGGCGCCCAGAAATGCAGATGCGGCCCATCCGGCATTCAGCAAGCTGTTCGTGCAAACCGAAGTCGCGCGTGAACAGCGGGCCATTCTGGCGACCAGAAGGCCTCGCTCGGTCGATGAAAAACCTCCGTACCTGTTCCATATGCTGGTTGCGCATGATGCCGGCAATGCGGAAATCTCGTTCGAGACGGATCGCATGAAATTCATAGGCCGCGGAAACGATACTTCCGCTCCCCAGGCTATGCTCGCAAGATCCGACCTTTCCGGGAGCGACGGCTCCGTGCTTGATCCGATCGCGGCCATCCGGTATCGCATTACGCTGCAACCGGATCAGGATGCCACTATCGACTACGTCTGCGGCGTTGCCGAAAGCCGCGAAGCTTGCCTGCGCCTGATCGACAAATACGATGACCGTTCCCTTGCAGACCGGGTATTCGAGATGGCATGGACGCACGGCCAGGCAGTGCTGCGCCAATTGAACGCCAGCGAATCGGATGCGCAGCTTTATGCCAAGCTTGCCAGTTCCCTCCTCTTTGCCAACTCGCAGCACCGTGCCGAAAAGGGTGTTCTTATCAAGAACAACCGCGGCCAATCCGGCTTGTGGAGCCATGCTATTTCAGGCGACCTGCCGATAGTGTTGCTGCAGATTCAGAGCCAGGAAAGCATCGACCTGGCGCGCCAGATCGTGCAAGCCCATGCTTACTGGTACATGAAAGGACTGACAGTCGATCTGGTCATCTGGAACGAAGACCATGCCAGTTACCGCCAGATGCTTCAGGAACAGCTTATCGGATTGGTTGCTTCCAGTACGATTGCCAATGCGCTCAACCGGTCTGGCGGCATTTTTGTGCGCCAGGCGGAACAGATCTCGAACGAGGACCGGGTTCTGATTTCTACTGTTGCGAGAATCATCATTTCGGACAGCGAGGGTCCGCTGGCAATCCAGATCAATCGAGGCCAGCAGAAAGAACGGCGCCTGATACCGCTGCTTTCCCCTACCCGCGCATATGTCCCGCTCATCCCGGCTGCGGAGCAGCGCGCCGATCTTCTTCTTTTCAACGGAACCGGAGGATTCTCGCCGGACGGCAAAGAATACGTAATCATCACTACGCAAAACAAGCAGACGCCGGTGCCATGGGTAAATGTTCTGGCAAACCAGCAGTTCGGCTGCGTCATAACGGAAAATGGGCAATCCTACACCTGGCACGAAAATGCGCATGAATTCCGGTTGACGCCATGGCACAACGACCCCGTCACCGATGCCGGCGGCGAAGCATTTTACCTGCGCGACGAAGAGTCCGGCCACTTCTGGTCGCCTTCACCGCTGCCGTGCCGCGGAAGCGGTTCTTATACAAGCAGACACGGCTTCGGCTACAGCATCTTTGAGCATGACGAAGACGGCATCCAATCGGAACTGAAGGTATATGTCGCGCCTGATTCCGCGATCAAGTATTCAGTGCTGAAAGTGCGCAACCAGTCAGGCTCTGCGCGCACCCTGTCCGCCACCGGCTATGTAGAATGGGTGCTGGGGGACCTGCGCGAAAAATCGCTCATGTATGTGATTACCGAGGTCGACCCGGTCAGCGGCGCTATCTTTGCGCGCAATGCGTACAACACCGAATTCTCGGATCGGATTGCCTTTTTCGCAGTCGACGCGCCGACCAAAACCGTCAGCGGCAACCGCACCGAGTTCATCGGCCGCAACGGCACAATGCAGAATCCGGCTGCCATGAAACGCACCCGCCTCTCAGACCGGGTCGGCGCCGGACTGGACCCGTGCGCCGCCATCATGGTGCCATTCAGGCTGGCCGACGGACAGGAACGCGAGATCATATTCATGCTCGGCACTGCCGGCAGGCGCAGCGCCGATGCCAGCCAGTTCGTGCACCGCTTCCGCAATCCGGATGCCGCAGACGACACGCTGCAGCAGGTGCGGCAATACTGGCAGCGCACGCTTGGAGCGGTCGAAGTCGAAACTCCCGACATTTCCCTTAACATGCTGGCGAACGGCTGGCTCATGTACCAGACCATCGCATGCCGCATGTGGGGGCGAAGCGGCTATTACCAGTCCGGCGGCGCTTTCGGTTTCCGGGATCAGCTGCAGGACTCCATGGCAGTCATCCATACACAGCCGCAACTGACGCGCGAGACGCTGTTGCGCTTCGCCGCGCACCAATTCCAGGAGGGCGATGTGCAGCACTGGTGGCACCCGCCGAGCGGGCGAGGCGTGCGCACCAAGTGTTCGGACGACTATTTGTGGCTGCCGCTGGCAACCTGCAGATACGTTCTCGGCACACACGATACCGGCGTGCTGGACGAAAAAGTGAATTTGCTCGAAGGACGTCCGTTGCATGCGGAAGAAGATTCCTATTACGATCTGCCTGCTCGATCGTCATTAAGCGAAACCCTGTACCAGCATTGCACGCGCGCCATCCTGCACGGACTGCGGTTCGGCGTGCATGGGTTGCCGCTGATCGGCTCAATGGACTGGAACGACGGCATGGACAAGGTCGGCGACAAAGGCCAGGGAGAAAGCGTCTGGCTCGGATTCTTCCTGTACGAAGTGTTGACGCGTTTTTCCGAACTGGCCGACTTGCATGGCGACCCCGGGTTTGCAGAACGCTGCCGCAAAGAGTCCGCCGAACTGCGGCAAAGATTAAACGACAACGCATGGGACGGATCATGGTACCGTCGCGCCTATTTCGACGATGGCACACCGCTCGGATCGGCTTCTAACCAGGAATGCCAGATCGACTCCATCTCCCAGAGTTGGGCGGTATTGTCCAAGGCCGGCGATGAAGAACGCAGCCGCATGGCAATGAACGCGCTGGACCAGCGCCTGGTGCGCCGCGACAGCGGATTGATTCAGTTGCTCGATCCGCCATTCGACAAGTCCGACCTGAATCCAGGGTATATAAAAGGATACTTGCCCGGCGTCAGGGAAAATGGCGGGCAGTACACGCATGCGGCAGTCTGGGCAGTCATGGCATTTGCGCAGATGGGCGACTGCCGGCGTGCGTGGGAACTGTTCCGGCTCATCAATCCGGTCAATCATGCCCTGACCCCGGCCCAGGTCGATGTCTACAAGGTCGAACCGTATGTTGTTGCGGCGGATGTTTATGCTGTTGCTCCGCATACGGGACGCGGCGGCTGGACCTGGTACACAGGTTCGTCCGGGTGGATGTATCGGCTGATTATCGAGTCGCTGCTGGGACTGGCGCTGGATGGAAACCGGCTTACGGTTGCCCCCTGCTTCCCTGTCGACTGGGAATCATTCAAGCTGCGCTATCGCTATCGCGAAACCGGTTACGATATTACCGTCATAAGGTCGGAGGTCCATCGCATCGTAGTCGACGGCACCGAGGTCGAAGGCAATGCGATCACTATGACGGACGACCACAGGCAGCACTCGGTCGAAATAAGCGTGCGGCCGGTTGCGCCTCAAGCCACCGTTCCGGACAAGTGACGTTCCCCTCGAAGCCGGCAAAGGCTGTCCGGCTTTGAGGCTGATGTTGTGCATTCGTCACAGTCGAGCCCGACAGGCATGACATCGCAATCAAACTGAGTGATCCTGTACTCGATGCAAAAAGATTCCGGCGTTGCTTTGTCCGAGATGGAAAGCGCCGCTCTATTCCACATGGAGAACGCACTTTGCCGTCCGATAGTGCCGGATTGCGCCAAGCTCATGCGAACTGCTGTCAGGCTTGATGGACGACACGCTCTTGAACCACTGCGATTAGGGACATATGCCCATGAACAGTACCGAACAGGAACGGTTTTTCTGGAATCTGCCTTTCGACGCCCTCCAGGCCCAGCTGCAACTCGATCCGGCGGGAATAAGCACGGCAGATGCGCAGGCGCGCATGATGCGCTTTGGCCCCAATGTACTTCAAGCCCGCGGCGGCAATGGACTGGCCATTCAATACCTGCGCCACTTCAAGAATCCCCTTGTGCTGATCCTGCTTGCGGCAAGCCTCATTTCCGCCTTTACTGGCGAGATAACGGGCTTTGCGATCATCTGGATCATCGTGTTATTGTCGGTAACGCTCGATTTCTATCAGGAATACCGAGCCAGCCAGGCGGCTGAAAGATTGAAGCAGAGCGTCGAAGTCAGTACGACAGTCATGCGCGACGGCAGGTCCACGCAATTGCCGATGTCGCAGCTTGTGCCGGGAGACGTGGTCATGCTTTCTGCTGGCGACCTGATGCCGGCCGACTGCCGCCTGATCGAGGCAAGGGATTTTTTCATTAACCAGTCGCTGCTGACCGGCGAGTCCTATCCTGTCGAGAAAAAGGCGGGGGATCTGCAGGTAGCCGTGGAAGATCTGGCCGAGGCTTCCAATGCCGTCTTCATGGGCACGTCGGTCATCAGCGGCATGGGCAAGGCATTCGTTTGCCGTACCGGCGACGATACGGCCGTCGGCAAAATCGCCTATTCGCTCGAAAGCACGCCTCCGCCAACCAGTTTTTCAATTGGGACGCACCAGTTTGGCATGCTGATCATGCGACTGACAATTCTCTTGGTCCTGTTCGTATTTCTGATTAATGCCCTCTTTCAGCGTCCGTTTATGGAGTCGTTCCTGTTTGCGATCGCGCTTGCCGTTGGATTGACGCCGGAATTGCTGCCCATGGTCGTCACCGTGACCCTGTCGCGTGGCGCGTTGCGCATGGCGAGACACAAAGTGATCGTCAAGCAGCTGGCTGCAATTCACAACTTGGGCAGCATGGATGTGCTCTGCACCGACAAGACAGGCACGCTGACCGAAGCCCGGATTCATTTGGAGCGCCATCTGGACGCGCTTGGCAGGGACAGCGAACAGGTATTGAAACTGGCCTACCTGAACAGCTATTTCGAGACCGGCATCAAAAGCCCTCTCGACGAGGCCATCCTGGAAAAAGAATCAATCGACGTCAGCGGCTGGCGCAAAGTAGACGAGGTGCCTTTCGATTTCGAGCGCCGCCGCGTCTCGGTTCTGCTGGATGGAGAAGGCAGCCGCATGCTCGCCGTCAAGGGCGCTCCGGAAGACATTCTGAAGCTGTGCACGCACTATATGACCGATGGCGACCAGGGCATCTCGGCACTTGACGCGCAGGCGCGGAAATCGATCCGTGAACTGCACGACAGCCTGTCGCAAGGCGGTTTGCGCCTGCTCGGCATCGCCTGGCGCCAAGTCGCCGCCGACCATCCCCATGCCGTGGTCGATGATGAGAGCGAACTGACTTTTGCCGGGTTTGCCGCTTTTTTCGATCCTCCCAAGCAGAGCGCCGCGAAAGCGATACGCGCGTTGGCGGCTGGCGGTATCGACGTCAAAGTCATTACCGGGGATGGCGAACAGATAACGCGCCACCTCTTCGCCCAGCTCGGGATACCGGTCCGAGGCGTGCTGACCGGAAGCGAAGTGCAGCAAATGGACGAACCCGCTCTCGCGGTCCGGGCGCAGGAAGCAAATCTGATGTGCCGGCTCTCTCCCGCCCAGAAAAACCGCATCATCCTGTCGCTCAAGTCGCAAGGCCGTACCGTCGGCTACCTGGGCGACGGCATTAACGACGCGCCTTCGCTGCAGTCCGCGGATGTCGGCATATCGGTCGACAGCGCAGCCGATGTCGCCAAGGCGGCAGCGCACATCATTCTGCTCGAACAGGATCTTGGCGTACTCTATACCGGCGTGCTGGAAGGTCGCCGCACGCATGTCAATATCATGAAATACATCATGATGGGGACCAGTTCCAATTTCGGCAACATGTTCAGCATGGCGGGGGCCACGCTGTTCCTGCCCTTCCTGCCGATGCTGCCGGTGCAGATATTGCTCAACAACCTGCTGTACGACGTATCCGAACTGCCGATTCCGATGGACACGGTGGACAACAGTTCCCTGCTTCGGCCACGACATTGGGATACATCGTTCATCCGAAATTTCATGCTGGTCATGGGGCCGGTCAGCTCGCTGTTCGACTTCATCACTTTTTTCATCTTGCTGAAAGTGTTCGATGCCGGAGAAAAACTGTTCCATACCGGCTGGTTCATCGAATCGCTGGCGACGCAGGTCCTGGTTATATTCATCATCCGCACGCGCGGCAAATTCTTTCGTAGCCGCCCCAGCAAAACGCTGCTCGCCACATCGCTGGCGGTGGTGCTGATTGCCTTGCTGCTGCCGTTTTCCCCCATGGCGCCGATTTTGGGTTTCGTCGCGCCGCCGCCGCTGTTCTTCCTGATTTTGCCGATCCTGCTGCTTTGCTACCTGACCGCCATGGAAATGGTGAAAGGCTGGTTTTACCGGCACTTCCTGAAATACTGAAGGTCAACCGATGCAGGCTGGGACGAATAACATCCTTCCTCTCCAGTCCGGGTTCCCGCTAGCCCGCCGGAATGCGAACTTTTCAAGTTTGGAGGCATGGCAGTGCGGCTTGACCGGCGCGGCGCCGGATCAGGCTCTACTTTATGATTTGCCCTTAACGATTGAGCAATATCAGCACTCCGATTTTCCTCTGGAAGTCTAATGCTTAGATGGAAACCATGAACTTGCCGCCGCATGGATGGCGGCAATAACCGAATCCGGCCGGGCTTGCCTCCTGCTCTCAACAAGGCATATGGTCTTGCAAGCCCGGCATATCAGGCAGCAGTTAAATTTCGTTTTGCGACGAATAGACAAGGGGGGTGAAATGGAACCAGGAAAGGCATCGGTACAAGGGAAGAAATCCGTATTGGACATCGCCGCCATCCGCGCGGCAGCCAGCAAATACGACGATGGCGCGGTTACGGACGGTTATAAAGGCAACCGTGCAGAAATCTTGGCAATGCTGAATGAAGCGCTTGCAACGGAAATCGTATGCATGCTGCGTTACAGGAGACATTATTACACCGCGAAAGGTATCGATAATGTCTCCATCAAGGCGGAATTCCTGGAGCATGCGAATGACGAGGAAGAGCATGCGAACACTATCGCCGAACGTATTGTCCAGTTGAACGGCGAACCCGACCTGGACCCGGTTCATCTGGCAGAGAAAAGCATTGCGGACTATGATGAATCGACCGATATCCGGGAAATGATCAAGGCCAACCTGGTCGCGGAGCGATTGGCGATCGAAGCCTACAGGCAAATGATTGAGAGAATCGGGGATACGGACCCGACTACGACCCTGATGCTGACGGAAGTGCTGACCAAGGAAGAAGAGCACGCGGAAGATATGCGAGACTTGCTGGGCTAGACCCAGTTGGAGAACCTGACGGCCGGCAAGTCGTAATGCAGGAAGGCGGTAGATCATGGAACGCCCGGATACGGGCGATTCCATGATCTGAAACTGTCCTTCATGTCTTCAAAAAACGGAACATTGGCATCAGTCGTTCCTCTCCCTATCCCCTGAAAATATCGAACGGCTCTATCCTGAGAACTTTTCGGATGCCGATATAACTTGAAATGCCGGCAATCAGAACAACCATGCCGAAAGCAAGGCCGAGGTTGGTGAAGGTGATCAGAGAGGCATAACTGGGCAACCGCAGTTTTGCCAGCGTGATAAGGACGGTACATAATCCGACGCCGATTCCATACCCTGCGAGCGCGGTGAAAGTTGCCTGGAACAGGATCATGTATATCAACTCCCTTCCCTTGGCGCCGATTGCCTTCAAGGCTCCGAACTTGTCCAGATTTTCCAGAATGAATGTATAAAAGGTCTGCCCTGAAACGGCCAGTCCGACGATAAAACTCATGATCGTCATCAGCATAATATTGGTGCCGATGCCGGTTTGATATTTGTAGAAATTGCTGATCTTCTGGATGAATTCGTCCTTGGTCAATGCCACGTATCCCAGGCGCTCGACCTCCCGCTTGATGGAAGGCAGGGCAGCAGCGTCCTTTAGCTCGACCAGAAGGTAGGATGTAGTAAACCGCGTTGAGGGAATATACTGGATAGCCCGGCTGTAAGTGGTGTAGAGCGTGGGGACGCCAAACAATCCGCCTGCGCTGACCTTGGCAATGCCGACTATCACTCCGCGGTGATCGTTGATCTCGAACTCGGTGCCGATTTCAGGATTTTCGAGCTTGTGGTATTCCGCATCCTGCACCACCACGAAACCATTTTCCGCGTAGATATCCTGAATGTTTCCCTGCGCCAGCACCGGGCGGCCGAACAGGCTGGTATCGTCGAGTCCGATAACGCTGACAGCCTGGTAGGCCCCGCTTTGAAGCTTTACCAGAGCGCCGCCCGAATACAGCGGCACGGCATAGCTCACTCCTTCCATGCTGCGCACGGCGTCCAGCAGGTAATCCGGTACCGGTATGGTATTGGCTACCGTATTGACTGCCGGATCCATGACCCAGACGCTGGCGCCGATGTTGGTGACCGTAGCCGACGAGCGGTGCAGGATGCCGGAAAAAATCGAGGTCATCTGCACCATCAGGAAAACGGCAAAGGTAATGCCGACCAGCAGCGAGAAGAATTTTCCGCGGTCATTGGTAAGCAACTTGTAGGCGATAAGGAGAATGCCGCTCAGCTTCATTGCGCTTGCTCCTCCTTCTTAACCAACGTCTCGGATGCCTGAGCCTGAACAAGCTGCTTATCGTTCCACCACCCCCCGCCCAGTGCCACGAAGAGCGCGGTCGTATCCTGATAGCGCTGGGCCAATGCCTGCAGATAATTGGTCTTCGCCTGGTAGAACTGGGAATTGGCAACCAGGACATCCAGATAGCTGACCAGACCGGCCTGATAGTTCGCTTCACGCATCGCCAGCGCTTCTTGCGCCGCGCTCAATGCCTCGGATTGGGCCTGCAGGATTTCCGCGTCATGCTGCAGCGCCTTGAGCGTGTCTGCCACCTGCTGGAAGGCGCTCAGGACGGTTTGCCGATAGTCGGCGAGGGATTTCTGGTAGCCCTCGAGCGCTGCTTGCCGTCCGTACCACGTTGCGCCCCCCCGAAACAGGGAATAATTCACAGACGGGCCGACGCTCCAGAACCGGCCATTCGGATCGGAGACGCTTCCTATATGGGTGCTGCTTAAATTGTAGTCGCCGCTCAAGCTGAAGCTGGGGAACAGCGCGGCTGTCGCCACGCCGACGTTGGCGCTGGCGGCATGCAGCTGCGCCTCTGCGGCAAGAATATCGGGACGCTGCCGAACCAGATCCGACGGCAGGCTTGCCGGCAGATCGTGAGGCAAGGACAATCTGGAGAGATCGACCGGCGGCGCCTTTTCCTCGGCCGGGAGCCGCCCCATCAGGGTCGCCAGCAAATGCTCGGCCTGGTCCCGCTTTTGCTGCAGGGCTGGAAGTGCGGCCTGATTGACTGCAATCTGGTTATTGATGCTGAGCACGTTCGCATACGGCACGGTTCCCGACGATACTTGGATCCTGGTAATGGAGAGCTGTCCTTGCTGGGCGCCGATCAATTGTTCAGTTGCCTGCATCTGCGCCTCATAAGCGGCGCGCGCAATCATGGTATTGACGATATTGCCGGTTAGCGTCATATACGTTCCCAGCATCGAATAACGCTGATAGTCCGACTGCGCGCCAAGGCCTTCGAGCGTGCGGCGGTTGCCGCCGAATACATCAAGCGCGTAGGTAACGGTCGCTCCCAGTGTGAAAAGGTTGAAAATGCTGCCTGGCGTATTTAGCCCGAACCGGAACGGGGATAACTTCTGCCGCGTTGCCGAGAAACCGAGATCGATTGACGGATAGAACACGCCATAGCCGGCTTGCAGGTTGTTCTGGCTTATCCGCAAGCTGGCCTGCGCCGACTGAAGATTCGGGTTGTTGGCGAGCCCCTGCTTGACTGCAGCATCGATTTCGCTGGAATTGAACAGGCGCCACCAATCGGCGGCAATTTTTTCGCCTTGCCGGAAACGCTGCGCTTTTCCTTCCGCCTCGACCGTCGCCCCCGGCAGTTCATCGCTGGTATAGCGATTCACAGCAGGCGCCTCGGGTCGCACGAAGTCCGGGCCGACCGCGCAGGCACTCAACATGAGAGGCACGACAAGCCCGGCAACGATCCGGCTGCATCCTGTCCAGCAGCCATTCCGGTTATTTCTGGCCGACATACACATCCACCAGTTGGCCTGGATAAATTCTCAAGTTGGCGGGCATCTGAAACCGGAAAATGAGCGGCAGCACACGCAAATCAACCCGCTCCTGCCGCTGGTCGGACAAGGAAATCTTGGGGGACACGTAAGGCTGCACCCTGACGAATTCCAGCGGAATCTTGATATCGGTTCCCCGAACCGACATCTGCGCGACGATTTGGTCCGGCGCAGGCAGGCGATGGATCAGTATCTCGTCGATGTAGCATCTGACCCCCATGAAGTCCTGGGCGCTTCCCATGACGACCACCGGGCTGCTTCCCTGCGTATAGGTGCCGTAGGTGCCTTGCGGAGAAATATAATTGCCTATCGCCGTATTTAGAGACAGCACTATTCCATCGACCGGGGCCTTGACTGTGTATTTCGCCAGCAGCGCGCTCGACGCCTGATAGGCATTCGATAAGGCTTCATACTGCTTTTGCTGGTTATTGACCTCGTAAACCCACGCTCCGGCGCGAACCAGGTCATACTGTTTCCTGGCCACATCCAGATTCCTCTGTGCCGCTTTCAGTGCATTTTCCGCATTGTCCAAGGCATCCCTGCTGACGGACCTTGGGTCGATCTCATACGATTTTCTCTGCTTGTTGTATTGATCCTGTGACGTTTTCACATTCGCGGCCGCCAAGTCCAATTGCGCCTTAGTCACATCGAGCGTTTCCTTGCGCGGCTGCGCTTTCAACTGTTGCAGCAATGCCTGTGCCGCTTCCGCCTGCGACTGCTGCTGCCCTACAGTCAGGCGCTGCACCGAGTCGTCCATGGTCAGCAGCGGAGCTCCTGCCTGCACCGCCGCGCCTTCATTGACGTGGATCTGCGTGACGACACCGCCAACTTCCGGGTAGATATTGATGTTTGCGCCGTTCGATTGATAACTTTCGACGATCCCGTTTGCATAAATTCCGTTGGCAAAAGGGTTCGAGGCCGGATTGAAGGCCGGGGGCTGAGGCTTGGTTTCAATCCCCATGACATATGCGCTGATCAGGGCTGCCACCAGGCCAACCGCCGATATGACAAATATGACCTTGTTTCTGTCTATGGAGAGCTTCATCAGGAGCCTTTTTCGAACCCGGCTATTTTTCCGTCTTCCATGTGCATGATGCAATCCGCATACTCGAAAATGCGCGAGTCGTGAGTGACTATCAGGATGCACCGCTGTTCATTGAGGATCTGTTCCTTTACAAAAGAGATGATTTTTCTTCCCGTATCGCCGTCGAGCGAAGCGGTGGGCTCGTCGAGCACCAGCACGTCCGGCTGACTGACAATGGCGCGTGCGATGGCGACCCGCTGCTGTTCCCCTCCGCTCAATTTGACGGGGTGAAGTTGGGCCCGTTCCTTGAGTCCGACGATTTCAAGATATTTCATTGCTTCCTCGATTGATTCGTCCCAATCGCGTTTTTTCAGAATCAATGGAATAGCGACGTTCTCTACGGTAGTAAGCCTTGGAAACAGGTGGAAATCCTGGAACACGAATCCAATCGTGTTCAGCCGGAAGTCAGCAAGCTCATCATTCTTGAGTTTCCATATGTCCTGGTTTTTTACCGTGACGCTGCCTTCATTGGGACGCAATATTCCAGAAATGATGCTCAGCAGCGTCGTCTTGCCGCTGCCGGACGGTCCTTCGATAAACAGCATTTCGCCGAAGGAGGCATCAAAACTGGCGTCTTTAACTGCGTTCGTTCGTGCTTCCCCTTCCCCGAACCACTTCACCACGTTCCTTGCACTAATCGCCAGATTTGCCATCAGCTTGATATCCTCTTTTTTGCCGTCGTGAGCCTCCGCAGCTACCGCGAGCAAGGGCAACGCAGAACCACCGGCGTGGAATTTGCCTAACTACTGTAATTTGACAGGAAGATAAGTGCTTGTTTCAGGTCAATTCAATGAAACCTTTGACCGCCCCCTGGATTTTCCATACGGGATACGCCATGTATAGGGGAAAACGGCAAGCGTTGATAAGCACGATCCGCGCTCATGTTTCAAGTATTTTCCATGGCTCCGCTGTATTCACCACGGCGCGCGGCGCGGTTGCAGCTTGCACGATGAAGCAAGGCTTGCTGCGCCGCCTTTACGCGGGATTCATTCCCATGCCAAATCTCCAGGGCCGGTTGCTGGATGGCGCGGGAAAAAGAAAACGACAGCGCCCAAGGCATTTGTTGCTTGAACCGAACGTTCATGGCGTTCAACCTGGCCGAGGCCAGCTCGGCAGGCTGTCCTCCCGACAGGAACACAATCCCCGGGACAGCGGCAGGAACTGCCCGCAAGAGAGTTCTCACCGTGGCGTCGGCCACTTCATCCACGGACTCCTGTACAGGACAATCCAAGCCCGGCAGGACCATGTTCGGCTTCAGCAGCATTCCCTCCAGCATCACCCGTTGTGTGTAAAGATGATCGAACACTGTTCGCAGAACCTCTTCCGTCGCTTCGCGGCAGCGTTCCAGCGTATGGTCGCCATTCATCAGCACTTCCGGCTCGACGATCGGGACCAGCCCCGCTTCCTGGCACAGCCCGGCATAGCGGGCCAGCGCCTGTGCGTTGGCCTCGATGCAGCCCCGGCTGGGTACTCCCACGCCTATCGCGATCACCGCGCGCCACTTGGCGAAACGCGCTCCCATCCGTGCGTACTCCGCCAAGCGCTCGCGCAGCCCGTCCAGACCTTCGGTTATTTTTTCATTCGGATGGCCCGCCAGGTTCTTTGCGCCCTTGTCGACCTTGATGCCGGGAATGATTCCGGCATCGGACAGAACCCTGATAAACGGAGCGCCGTCATTCATGCGCTGCCGGATCGTCTCGTCGTAGAGGATCGCTCCGCTGATGCTCTCGTCAAGGCCGGGCGTGGTTATGATCCATTCCCGATAGGCGCGCCGCATTTCCTCGGTTTGCGGAATTCCCAGCTTGGCAAACCGTTCGTTGCAGGTCGGGTTGCTTTCATCCATTGCAAGCAGCCCTTTGTCGCCCGCAACCAGCGCAATGGCAGTTTCAGCAAGCTCTTGAGTTTTCATTCCAGATTCCTCCATTTCCAGTTCCTGATTTCCGGCATGTCCTGGCCGTGCACGTCGATATACAGCTTGTGCTCGACCAGTTTGTCTCGCATCAGTTGCTTCAGGTAGTTTCCCCTTGTTCCCAGTTGCGGCAAGCGATCAATCACATCCTGAACCAGGTGAAACCTGTCCAGTTCGTTCTGCACCCTCATATCGAAAGGCGTCGTGATCGTTCCCTCGTTTATATAGCCCCTGACATGCAAATGATGGTTGGCGCGCCGGAAGGTCAGCCGATGGATCAGGCCGGGGTAGCCGTGAAAACCGAATATGACAGGCCTGTCTATGGTGAAAAGCGCATCGAAGTCGGTGTCGCTTAGCCCATGGGGATGCTCGCCCACAGGTGAAAGCTTCATCAAGTCAACCACGTTGATCACCCGAATTCTGAGCTCGGGCAGGTGTTCTCTCAGAATTGAAACCGCCGCCAGGATCTCGAGCGTCGGCGTGTCCCCGCAACAGGCCATGACGACATCCGGTTCACCGCCTCGGTCATTTCCGGCCCACGGCCAGATGCCGATCCCTTCGGCGCAATGCACAATTGCCTGATCCATAGTCAGCCATTGGGGCAGAGCGTGTTTTCCGGCAACCACGACATTGATGCAGTGCCGGCTGCGCAGGCAGTGATCGAATACCGGAAGCAGGCAGTTGGAATCGGGAGGCAAATAGACTCGCGCTATCTCCGGCTTTTGATTAATGACGTGGTCCATAAAGCCTGGGTCCTGATGCGTGAAGCCGTTGTGGTCCTGCTGCCATACATGCGAGGCAAGAAGATAATTCAAGGATGCGATCTTGCGCCGCCACGGCAACTGCAGAGTGACTTTCAGCCACTTCGCATGCTGCGAGCACATCGAGTCGATGATACGGACGAACGCCTCATAGCTGTTGAACAACCCGTGGCGTCCGGTGAGCAGGTAGCCTTCGAGCCAGCCTTCGCATTGATGCTCGCTCAACATCGCGTCAAACACGCTGCCCGAGGGCGCCAGATATTGGTCGTTCGCTTCCTGCCGGGCTTCCCATTGCCGGTTGGTCACTTCAAAGACATCTTCCAACAGATTGGATACCGTCTCGTCTGGCCCGAATATTCGAAAATTGCGCGGCGCCTGGTTCAGCTTTGCCACGTCGCGCAGAAAACCGCCTAAAACCTCGGTATCGTGCCCGTCGACGGCACCGGGAGCGGGCACATGCACGGCGTGAGCGCGGAAATCCGGCATGCGCAAGTCGCGCAGCAGTATTCCGCCGTTGGCATGCGGATTGGCGCCCATGCGGCGCTCGCCCTTGGGAGCGAGTTCCGCCAGTTCCGGCCTGAAGCGTCCGTTCTCATCGAAAAGCTCTTCTGGCCGGTAGCTTTTCATCCAGCTTTCAAGCTGCCCGACATGATCGGCATGCCCGGCATCGACCAGCATAGGCACCTGATGGGCCCGGAAAGTGCCTTCGATCGGTACGCCGTCCACCTCCTTTGGTCCAGTCCAGCCTTTGGGCGAGCGCAGCACGATCATGGGCCAGTGCGGCCGTGAAGCATCGCCGCCGTTGCGCGCTTTGGCCTGAATGCGGTGGATATCATCTATAGCCCGATCCATGGTCGCAGCCATGTCCTCATGCATCAGGTCTGGCTCGTGGCCCTCCACGAAGTAAGGCATCCAGCCGCAGCCGCGCAAGAACTGCTCCAATTCCTCTTTTTCGATCCGGGCAAGGATGGTTGGATTGCTGATCTTGTAGCCGTTAAGATGCAAAATCGGCAACACCGCGCCGTCACTGGCAGGGTTGAGAAATTTGTTGGATTGCCAGGCAGTCGCCAACGGTCCGGTTTCAGCCTCGCCATCCCCGACCACGCACGCGACTATCAGGCCAGGATTGTCGAACGCCGCGCCAAATGCATGGCTGAGAGAGTAGCCAAGTTCGCCGCCCTCGTGAATCGACCCCGGTGTCTCGGGAGCGACATGACTTGAAATCCCGCCGGGAAAAGAGAATTGCATGAACAACCGATTCAGCCCGGCCTCGTCCTGGCTTACGTTCGGATAAATCTCGCTGTACGTTCCCTCAAGGTAGGTATTACCCACTAGCGACGGACCGCCGTGTCCGGGACCGGCGATATAGATCATGTCGAGGTCATTATTCTTGATAACGCGGTTCAAATGCACGTAAATGAAGTTCTGGCCCGGCGTCGTGCCCCAGTGTCCGACTACGAGCGGCTTCACGTGCGAGAGTTGCAGCGGTTCCCGCAGCAGCGGGTTGTCATAGAGATAGATCTGGCCGACGGAAAGATAATTTGCCGCGCGCCAGTAGGCATTCATCTTGTGCAGCATTTCAGGATCGAGTGTCTTTGAATTTGCATTCATGGTCCATTTCCTTTGTCAGGCGTCAAGGTTAAGGATGCGGCAGGCAAACCGGGCAGACCGATGAGATCAACTTTTCCACGCTGCATCCGCTCAAGTGACCCGTCTGTTTGATACATAGCGAACCGAATGCTCGATGAGCCGCGTTGGTGGCCGGGATGCATGGATTGCCCGGTTTCATGTGCTGATCTCTTCGTTGAGATGCAAGCCGAATGACGCCAGTTGCGTGAGAGTAGACTGGTAATCCGTATGAGCAATGCTTCGAATTCCAAGACTCTCTGCAATCTGGACGAACATTTGTGTGTTCTCGATATAAACGACCTGCTCTTTTGGTACCTGTGCGATGTCCAGGGCCAATCTGAAAATATCTGCGTCCGGCTTGCGGACGCGAACAAAGCAGGAAGAAACAAAGGCATCCACAAAACCGCCCAGCTTGAACTCGCGAATCCGATATGCATTCAATTCGCGTGCTTCATTGCTGACAGCGACGATCTTAAGCCTGTGCCTGGCCTTGACTTGGCAGAGAAGAGTGATCATCTCGGGGTATGGCTTCGATTGCGCAAACATGAATTCCCGGAACTGGGAAAGCGTGAACGGCCGTTCTTTGTAGAAGACAACCAAGCCCAGGTATTCTTCTATGGTGAGTTTGCCCCGCTCATAGACCTCGAAGGTTATATGGTGCCGCTCCTCCATCTCCGCCAAATCGAGCTCGAAGTTTGCAGCCGCCCTTTTGCGCGCATGGCGGTCCCATCCATTAGTGAGGATGACGCCGCCAATATCAAGAAACAGGCAGGTGACTGCAGTCGCTTTATTCATCGTCTTTTCTTCAGTCGACGGAATCATCGTTAACCGAAGGTACTTGTGCGTTGCGTCGTAGGCACAACCCCTTGCAATCAATTGCAGCCATCCATGCCAAGCCTTTTTTTCTCGTCATCATTAGTTTGGTCTTGACCTGTTTGATAACCATCCCCCTTCGAAACCGGATCGCCGCAACCCTATTACAATGTATGGGCACTTTCGCATCAAGCTCCACAATAAACCGCTGCGATAGTTTTCGATCATCAAAACAATTGGACCTTGATTGAGTCCTATGTGCCACGGCGATACCCACCCATTCGGATTGTTGGTTTTATCAGGGTAGGTCGGATTAAACGACGCTTTGAAGCCGTATGGGTTGAGCGCTGTCAATTCAACTTGGTGAATACAATAGTCGAGCGTGGGCAATACGATCTCGGGCGCGAACGGCAGCGACGCCGCAACTGCCCACGGAGCGATCGTGCCATCATCAGGCCCATACGGCACGCCGCGCCCTACATAGTCAAAGAAAGTGCGCTCGATGCCGCCTACCTTGAGGGTGCAGGGGCCAGGACCCGCGCTCGCGGTAAGTCCCCAGCAATGTTCGCCATAGCCAAAAAATTTGAGGTTGTTGTCGATTGCATATTGTTGTTGCACATAGGTCGCGCGGCGGCTATTTTCAAAATAGTCGATGCCCTTATCACGCATAAAGAAATCCTGGATGCCGCGAAAATCGATCCAGACGTGAGAGAGCTGATGCGTAAACAACGGTCCGGCATACAGATACTCATATCCGTAACGCCGTTCCCATAGGTAAGTGGAAGCCCAGGCTGCGTAACTCTCTTTTGGCAGAGAATATGTCGGCGAGCCCAGACCTAGTATGTACAGCAGCAGCGCCTCGTTATATCCTTCCCACCGGTATGGTAGAAATCCGCTTTCCGGCTTCCAGCCATGAGCGACCGTGGAACCGTGATTCTGCGCCCATCTCCAGTCGGCGCGACGGTAAAGCGCATCGGCGAGAGTACGGATTTCATGCTCATCGGCTGTGTCCGCGTCAAAATAGATCCCGGCCGTCAGCGCCCCCGCCAATAGAAAGGCGCTGTCTACCGTTGACAATTCGCACTTCCATACGCGTCGGCCAGTCTTCATGTCCAGGAAATGATAATAAAAACCCTTGTAGCCGGTGGCGTCCGGTTCAGGACCTTGCGGGCTGTTCCAGAAAAACCGCAGCGTGGCAAGTGTTCGCTCTACAGCGGCAATACGTGAAATGAACCCGCGCTCGACCCCTATAGGGTAAGCTGCCAATGCAAGACCAGTGGCTGCAATGCTGGCAGGCCAATTCGCTTCGTTCTTGTCGATCACCAGCCCGTTATCCGGATTCGTTTCATGCAAGAAATAGCTGAATGAGTCACCCTGAATCTTTTCCAGTTCAGCGTCGACTGACAGTTTTTTTTCATGGTTTGACCCTGTTTGTAGGTTACCAGGCAAACTCGATCGCGACGGCGACAGCTCAATATTTCGTGTGTTTTCCGGTCTATACTGCTATTTCTTCATGCTGTTAAGTTGCGAACGTTTCCCTGCAAGCACGTCGCCGAGGATCGTCTGCGCTTCTTCAACGATACGGTTCAGATGATCCGATCCCCGGAAGCTTTCCGCATAAATCTTGTATATGTCTTCCGTTCCGGACGGACGTGCCGCGAACCATCCGTTTTCAGCAATCACTTTTATTCCGCCGACTGGAGCGCCATTGCCCGGCGCTTGCGTGAGGATGTGCTGGATTTTCTCGTCGGCCAGATCGGCGAAACGAATTTGCTTCGGAGTAATCTTTTCCAGTTTTTCCTTCTGCTCTGGAGTGGCCTGCGCTTCAACTCGCCGATATACAGGTTCGCCCAAGTCGCGTACCAGGTCGCGGTATATTTCTCCGGGATCGCGGCCCATGCGCGCCGTTATTTCTGCAGAAAGCAAAGCTGGGACGATCCCGTCCTTGTCAGTCGTCCAGACACGTCCGTCAATGCGGGCAAAAGATGCGCCCGCGCTTTCTTCGCCGCCGAAACCGAGCGAGCCATTCAGCAAACCGTCAACGAACCACTTGAAGCCGACTGGCACTTCATAAAGCTTTCTACCAAGCTTCGTAGCAATGCGGTCAATCATTTGGCTGCTTACCATTGTTTTTCCGACTGCCGCGTCCTTGCGCCATTTTTGCCGGTATTGAAACAGGTAGAAAATGGCAACGGATAGATAATGGTTTGGCGGCAGCAGCCCCGCGCTTCGGGTGACTATTCCATGTCGGTCGTGGTCGGTATCGCAAGCGAAAGCAATGTCAAAGCGATCCTTCATGTCGATTAACCGCTGCATTGCATAGGATGAGGATGGATCCATGCGGATCTTTCCGTCCCAGTCGAGCGTCATGAAGCGAAAGGTCGGATCGACGGCATCGTTGACGACGTTAAGGTTCAAACCGTAGCGCTCGGCGATTCTGGGCCAATAATGGACGCCGGCGCCGCCGAGCGGATCCACGCCCATTCTCATGTTCGCGCCGCGTATGGCATCCATGTCAAGCACGCTGCCAAGATCGTTCACGTAAGCATTGAGATAATCGTATCTATGCGTTGTGGCGGCGCACAAAGCCTTCCCGAAAGGAACTCTCTTTACTCCCTGGAGACCGTTCTCGAGGTACTCGTTGGCTTTGCCTTCGAGCCATCCGGTAATGTCGGTATCGGCCGGCCCGCCGTTTGGAGGGTTGTACTTGAACCCGCCATTGTCGGGAGGATTATGCGAAGGTGTGATGACGATTCCATCGGCCAGTCTTGTCTTGCGCAGACGGTTGCAATTAAGTATCGCGTGAGAAATCACAGGAGTGGGGGTGTATTCATCGTTCTCGGCAATCATTACCTCCACGTCGTTGGCGGCCAGTACTTCAAGGGCGCTGGCGAATGCCGGCACGGAAAGCGCGTGCGTGTCGATGCCCAGAAACAGCGGGCCATTGATGCCCTGCTGCTTGCGGTACTGGCAAATGGCCTGGCTTACGGCAAGCACATGCCTTTCGTTGAACGTAACCTCAAAGGATGAACCGCGATGCCCTGAGGTGCCGAATACGACTCTTTGGCCGGGAACCGACGGGTCCGGAATCTCGGTGTAATAGGCCGCCACCAGTTTTGGCACATTGACCAGCATCGACTGTACGGCTGGTTTTCCCGCTAACGGATTGATCATGCATGCCTCTCTCGCGTTTCAGTTGATGCAATACAAGGCCCATATTCATGTAATTCAACTGCAGCCCTTACGCCGGCATGCGAGGGAATCCGACGCGCGTTTTTACGGTTGCTTAAGTTGCCGATAGCGCCTGATAAGCGCGTTGGTCGAGCTGTCATGTTTCAAGGCGGATTCGCTTGCGCTTTCGAGTTCCGGGATCGCACGCTCCGCCAATACCTTGCCCAGTTCGACTCCCCACTGGTCGAACGAATCGATGTTCCAGATTGTTCCTTGCGTGAAAACGCTATGCTCATAGAGCGCAACCAAAGCCCCTAGCGTCTTCGGCGTAAGGCGTTCGGCCAGGATGGTGTTGGTAGGACGATTGCCCTCAAAGATGCGATGCGACACCAGCCAACTTGGTACGCCGTCCTTTTTAACTTCGTCTTCCGTCTTGCCGAAAGCCAGCGCTTCGGTCTGCTCGAACAAATTTGCCATCAGCAAATCATGTTGATGACCGATCGGGTTCAACGTCTGGCAGAAGCCGATAAAATCGCACGGAATCAGCTTGGTTCCCTGGTGTATAAGCTGGAAGAACGAATGCTGGCTGTTGGTGCCCGGCTCGCCCCAATAGATGGGCCCGGTCTGATAGCCGACTCGCATGCCGTCGAGAGAGGTGTGCTTTCCGTTGCTCTCCATAGTCAATTGCTGCAGGTAGGCCGGGAAGCGTTTGAGGTATTGGTCGTAGGGCAGGACGGCAATCGTCTGGGCATTGAAGAAATTGTTGTACCAGACAGTGAGCATGCCCATGATGACCGGCATGTTTTGCTCGAACGGCGCATTGCGGAAATGCTCATCCATTGCGCGAAAGCCTGCAAGCATCGCACGAAAATTTTCCGGACCGATAGCGATCATGGTCGACAGCCCGATGGCCGAATCCGTCGAATAGCGTCCGCCGACCCAATCCCAGAAGCTGAACATGTTTGCAGTGTCGATGCCAAACCGCGAGACTTCCTCTGCGTTAGTCGAGACGGCGACGAAGTGCTTGCGCACTGCCTGCTCGTTGCCGAGTTTGCGCAGGCACCAGGCACGCGCGGCGTGGGCGTTCGTCAGCGTCTCGAGCGTTGTGAACGTCTTCGAACAGATGATGAACAATGTCTCCTCGGGATCGAGCTCGAGCGTGGTTTCCGCAAAGTCGGTTCCATCCACGTTCGAGATAAAATGGAATTTCATGTCGCGCCGGCTGTAATGCCGGAGCCCTTCGTAGGCCATCACAGGGCCGAGCGCGGAACCGCCTATCCCGATATTGACGACATGCCGGATTGGTTTGCCGGTATGCCCCAGCCATTGCCCGGCGCGCAACCGGTTGGAGAAGTCTGCCATCTTGTCGAGCACCGCGTGAACATTGGGAACAACGTCCACGCCATCGACGAAGAACTGCTCGCCCCTGGTCGCGCGCAATGCGGGATGAAGAACAGCACGCCTCTCGGTCACGTTTATCTTCTCGCCGCTGAACATCTCGTCGATGTGCCTGCGCATTCCGCACTCCTCGGCGAGTTGCACCAGCAAGCGCAACGTCTCATCCGCGATGCGGTTCTTGGAATAGTCTAGGTATAGACCGGCCGCCTCGACAACGAAGCGCTCGCCGCGGCGCGAATCGCCTGCGAATAGCTGCCTCAAGTGCTGGTGGCTCATGGTTTGGTAATGCCTCTCCAGGGCCTTCCATGCCGGCCGTTCCGTAAGCGGCTGCGCCGGTTCTTTTGCAGAAATTGTCACTGCCGCTCCTCTTTTGCATGAGTAGACTTACGAAATACCGAACACATCTCTCTATATTTAGATACATCCTCGGGATCGATCCATGACTTGCCGGGCGAACTCGCTCCATCGCGCTAAAGCTCGGCGGCAGGCGATGTGTCAGACAGCATTGGGTAATATAGCTACGAGGTTCCGTCATGGCTTGCGGTATGTCACAACTCTTAGGCGTCGTCCGGCTATTTGCGGATACGGGTTCTGAACGCAGAGCCGCACTTTCAATTTGCAACAGTAATACATGGTTCCGGTCAAGGCTTGTTGAATAAGCCGGGGAAGCGCGTCATACTGGACCGAAGCAGCATTTTGCTTTTCTTCGCAAAGAGCAAAATGAGCGGGCGCAAATTCAATTTCATGAATATCGCGGGCGCTCAACCTGATAGATTTTAAAAATGATCATTCGTCACTCGGAAAATCACAATCTGACAAGCATGGGCTGGCTGCGGGCAGCGGTCCTTGGCGCAAACGACGGGATCGTTTCGACATCCAGCCTGATACTTGGCGTTGCCGCTTCCCATGCAACGCTTTCGACCATCCTTATTGCGGGGGTTGCCGGCCTTGTTTCCGGGGCGATATCCATGGCCGCGGGCGAATATATTTCCGTGCAGTCCCAAGCGGACACCGAAGAAGCGGCTCTGAAGCTCGAAAGCAGGGAACTTAAAGACGACCCGGAGAGCGAACTTCAGGAATTGACGGAAATTTATGTCGGCCGAGGCCTCGAATTGCCTCTTGCCGGGCAGGTGGCGAAACAACTCATGGAACATGATGCGCTACAGGCGCACGCCAGAGACGAACTGGGCATTACCGAAACGCTCAGCGCAAGGCCGCTGCAAGCCGCGTTTGCGTCGGCTTGCAGCTTTGCCATAGGCGCATTGCTTCCCTTGCTGGTGACGACGATCGTCCCGATGACTTACCTGTTCGCGCTGATCGCCGGGACGTCGTTGATCTTTCTTGCTTTTTTAGGGGGAATAGCCGCGCATATTGGCGGCGCAGATATAAAGAAAGGCATTTTGAGAGTGACATTCTGGAGCGCGCTTGCCATGGGAGCCACGTCGATTATAGGTTCGCTATTCGGAACGGTGCTCTGAATTTCGCAACGTTCCCCCGATACCTGCGAACTGAATCCTCATGAACCTTTCGGCATTAGATAAGCCAGGCTCGACGGGATATAATCGTCCGTCGGATTTCGAGGCCGTTCGGCATGGTGTCGATTCCTCGCCCTAGCGGACGCCCATCCAACCGGAACTCAAATCCAGAGCCGACGGCAAGGGTTGTATTGTTTCTTGCAGGTTGCATTGGCAATAAAAAAGCCCGCTCGGAACGGACTGAGCGGGTTCATTCGATATCATAAAGGAGCAGTAATGATCAGGCATTTGCACATTTTTGTTGCGCTAATACTATCCTGCTCTTTCGTTCAGGCGGAGCAGGTATACACCTACGACAACTCGATAGCGGTTCTTTACGGCAATCTGGTAAAGGAAAACGCGCCAACCTATGACGCCACCAATGCAAGGGAAAACACCTATCTGGCGCTTCAGCTTCCAAGTCCGATCAAGATGCAGGCCGACCCGAATTCGTCAACGTTCACCGTGGATAAAATCCAGTTGAGTTTCCCTCACATATACAGCGCCGGAAAATCGACTCAACACCCTGCAGGGCAACCCATCCGGGTATCGTGCCGGCTTTATCCAGGCAACCCGGAACTTGATTTCACGCCGGTAGTGTGCGATGTAAAAGTATTCAGATTGAATGTCAAGCCTATCGGCATAGATACGCCGCCGCAGTCCTCCGAATAATGTCTCCGACATCCTTGCCCCTCAGTCTGATATACGGGCAAAGCCGGCTTGCCTCCGGACAGGCGGTTAAAGCAATGTTACCGTATCCGATCCGAATGCAAACTGATGCATCAAGCGCCGGTGATGCAGAGGCTCACTCCTCATGCTTGTTTATAGTCGCCCTTTCCTCGGCGGTTTTATTCAGCCACCGCTGATGCAGCCTTTTTTCCAGTGGCCTCCCCACGATGAACAGGAGCAAGACTATAGCCACGGAAACGCCCGCAATCTGCCACAAACCCATTCCGCACACGATTCCCAAGGCTGCGGTAACCCAGATTGAAGCAGCAGTCGTCAGGCCATAGACCCTCTCGGTAATCTTGTCGTGGATAATGACGCCCGCGCCGAGAAAACCGATCCCGGTAATGATGCCCTGTATGACGCGACTTACCGCGTCCGTATTGTATCCGCCCTGGGGCAGCGCAAAATCCATGCTCGCCATCGTCACCAGCGCGGAACCAAGCGCAACGAGTCCCAATGTCTTTGTTCCCGTCGGCTTGCCGTGCAGATTTCGGTCGAGTCCTATTACGCCGCCGATAAGCACGGCGGATAGCAGGCGAAATACAATTTCCGGATAATCAATAATCATGAATTCAATGTTGTTTAGTGTTGTTCCTGCAAATCGGGAAATTCCAACCGATGCCTAAGAAACCATTTACGCATCATGACGGCTAATCCAGCTTAGATCAATATTTCAAAATATCATTCCTGTTTCGCTGCGCGGGTTTCCCATAATGCGGGCGCCAAGCATTGGCGCCATTCCATAATCCGGCCTGTCTGAAGAAAGTCAAAGGACGAGTAAGATAACATTTGAAAGCATCAACCGGCATAGTGTCAATGCGCCGCATGATTCATAATGCCGCATGCCGAGGCATCAGGAATTTGTAGCCAGATTTGTAGCAAGAAGCAAATACCAGACAGAAAACCACGCTGGAACCCGCATATTTACTGGACTTTCCAAATAAAATGAAAATCGCCACCTGGAACGTAAACTCCCTTAAGGTTCGCCTGCCGCAAGTATTGCGGTGGCTGGCTGAAAATCCGGTCGACGTGCTGTGTCTTCAGGAAACCAAGCTTACCGACGACAAATTCCCGCAGGAAGAAATCAACGCGGCCGGCTACCAGGCTGCTTTTGCAGGACAGAGAACCTACAACGGCGTTGCGATTCTTTCCAAGTTTCCGATCGGCGAGGTGGTCAGGGCCAATCCGTTTTTCGCGGACGAGCAGCAGCGCTTCATCGCGGCGACTATCGAGGGGGTGCGCATCGTCTGCGTTTACGTGCCGAACGGACAGTCGCCCGAATCCGACAAATACCAATACAAGCTCCAGTGGCTTGACGCCATGCACGACTGGCTGGCCGGAGAACTGGCAGACCATGACCAGCTCGCATTGCTTGGCGACTACAATATAGCGCCGGAAGATCGCGACGTTTACGACCCCGAATTGTGGCGCGGCCATGTGCTGGCGTCCGAACCGGAGCGCGAGAAATTCAGGCGCTTGCTGGACCTGGATCTGAAGGATGCCTTTCGCCTGTTCGAGCAGCCGGCCAAATCCTATAGCTGGTGGGACTATCGCCAGCTCGCTTTCCGGTGCAACATGGGCTTGCGGATCGATCACATCCTGCTGTCGAACAGCCTGGCGAAACGCTGTACTTTTTGCGGTATCGACCGGTCCCCGCGCAAATGGGAACAGCCGTCGGATCACACGCCCGTGGTAGCGAAAATCGACTGATTTCCGCCCCGCTTATCATTACTCCCGCACCGGACGAGGCCGTAGCTGGTTCATTTCAATTCTCAGGATCAATAAATTCTTGACATACGCGTTCATATGTTTAAACATATGAACATGAAAGCCAATTACGCAAAAGAAATCCCGGCAGCATGGAAGAATATTTCCAACGTATTCACCGCATTGGGCGACCCGCATCGCCAACGCATACTGCTCGTTTTCGAACCGGGCGAGCGCCTGAACGTCGGCAGGATTGCCGAAACCTCGACACTATCCCGCCCTGCGGTATCGCACCACTTGAAAGTGCTGCGCGAAGCTGGCGTGCTCGGCAGCAGCAAGGAGGGCAAGGAAGTGTTTTACTGGATTGAGAAAGCCTTCCTGCACGATTCATTGAACGCCGTCCTGGCCTACATCGACGAAGAAGCCTGAGAGCCATCGGAGAATTCATGTCAAGCCAGTTCACGCTGCTAACCAAAAAACGCTTTCTGCCGCTGTTCGCCACGCAGTTTCTAGGGGCGCTCAACGACAACATCCTGAAGAATGCGATGGTCATCATGATCGCTTTCCAGGGAACCAGGCTTACCAGCGTATCCCCCGCCCTGATGGTGAACATCTGCGCAGGGTTGTTCATCTTGCCATTCTTCCTGTTTTCAGCAACATCCGGGCAAATTGCCGACAAGCACGATAAGTCGAAACTGATCCGGCTGGTCAAGCTGCTGGAAATCGGCATCATGATGATCGCCGCCGTCGGCTTCTGGCTGCCCTGCCTGCCCGCGCTGCTGCTCGCGCTTTTCCTGATGGGGCTCCATTCGACCCTGTTCGGCCCAATCAAATATTCGATACTGCCGCAGCACTTGCACAGCAATGAAATGATCGGCGGCAACGGACTAATAGAGTCCGGCACCTTTCTGGCAATCCTGCTCGGCACAATCCTAGGCGGCACCTTGATCGGCATGGGCGAAGCTGGGCCGCACTGGGCCGGCGGCGTGTGCTTTGCCGTGGCGCTGCTCGGCTATGCCGCCAGCCGCGGCATTCCCGTAGCGCCTGCGCCTGAACCGGAAATGCGCATCAACTGGAACCCGTTTACCGAAACCTGGCGCAACCTGGCAGCTCTCAGGAAGAACCGCACCGTTTACCTGGCGATACTCGGCATTTCCTGGTTCTGGTTCTACGGCGCAATTTTCCTGTCCCAGTTTCCGGCCTTCGCCAAGGACAACCTCGGCGGCAACGAGGGCGTCGTCACCACGCTGCTGGCGCTATTCTCTATTGGCATCGGCATCGGCTCGCTTTTGTGCGAAAAACTCTCCGGTCACGGAGTTGAACCCGGCTTGGTTCCGCTCGGCTCGATCGGGCTGTCCGTGTTCGCCATCGACCTGTGGTTCTTCAGCCCGGATGCAGGAGCGCTCGGATTAAGCCTCGGCGACTTTCTTGCAAGTCCCGGCAGCCTGCATGTCCTGGCCGACCTGGTCCTGATCGGCGTCTTTGGCGGCTTTTACTGCGTGCCCTTGTACACGCTGATGCAGACGCACTCGGAAGAGTCGCACCGCTCGCGTGTGGTTGCCGCCAACAACATCCTGAACGCCGCTTTCATGGTGGTCGCGGCCCTGCTCGCAATCGTCCTTCTCAGCATTGGCATGAGCGTGCCGCAACTGTTTCTGGTTACGGCCGTGATCAACGCCGCCATCGCCGCCTATATTTATACCCTCGCGCCCGAATTCATAAACCATTTTTTCTCCTGGCTGACAAGGAAAAAATGACATGTTAAAAACCATTCTGCGACCTGTTCTGCGCCTGCTCGCGCGCGTGCTCTACCGTTTCGAGATCAAGAGCGCCAATCCGGATTTTTCCGCTTCCCGCCTAATGATCGTGGCTAACCACGAATCGTTCATCGACGGCCTGCTGCTCGGTCTCTTCCTCCCGATCGATCCGGTGTTCGTGGTAAATACCCGAATCGCCAAGGTTCCGCTATTTCGCTTCGTGCTGGCGATGGTCGACCATCTGACCGTCGATCCGGTCAACCCGATGGCCACCCGCCAGATCATCCACTTGGTCGAGTCAGGCCGCCCCATCATCATATTTCCGGAGGGCCGCATAACCATCACCGGCAGCCTGATGAAGGTATACGAAGGTTCAGCCTTCGTCGCGGCAAAAACCGGGGCCAGCATCATCCCGGTGCGTCTCGACGGAACCGCGCGCAGCCGGTTTTCCCGCATTAGAGGCAGCGCTCCGCGCAAATGGTTTCCCAAGGTGCTCATGACCATACTGCCCGCCACCTCCATCCCGATGCCGGACATCGCCAACGCCAAGCAGCGGCGGCATCGCGCGGCTGAATCGTTGCGCCGCATCATGCAGGAGATGCTGTTCGTCACGCGCCCGCCGCGAACCCTTTTCGACGCGCTGCTTGACGCCAGCCGCATTTTCGGGCGCGACCGGCCAATACTGGAGGACGTGAGACAGACCGAATACAGCTACGGCGACTTGCTCCGCATGACGCTCATGCTGGGCCGCATTGCCGGCCGTCTGGAAGCGCCCGGCGAACGAATCGGCCTGCTGCTTCCCAGCCTTGCGCCGACGGTCGGGCTGGTGATCGGAATCTCGGCATTCAGGCGCGTGCCCGCCCTGCTCAACTTCACCGCCGGCACCGAAGGCATGCAAAGCGCATGTTTAGCCGCCGGCATACGCACCCTGGTTACGTCGCGCGATTTTCTCGAACAGGGCAAGCTGACAGAAAAGGTGGCGGGGCTGCGCAATGTGCGAATCGTCTACCTGGAAGATTTGCGCGAACAGGTTACCCTGTCGGACAAGCTGTGGTGGATCTGCTACGCCCGCTGGATGCCACGCTCCGCCAGCCGCTGCGGGGCAACCCCCGAAGATGTGGCGGCCGTGCTGTTCACCTCCGGCTCCGAAGGCAAGCCCAAGGGCGTGGCTCTGTCGCACCGTGCGATCCTGGCCAACATCGAGCAAATCAAGGCCATCATCGACATCACCACCGAAGACAAATTCCTGAATGCCCTGCCCCTGTTTCACTCATTCGGATTGACTGCCGGCGCCCTGCTGCCGCTGATGACCGGCTCCAGGCTGTTTCTCTACCCTACCCCGCTGCACTACCGCGTCATCCCCGAATTGGCCTACGACCGCGGCTGCTCGGTCATGTTCGGCACCAGCACGTTCCTCGGCCATTACGGCAAGTTCGCCCACCCCTACGATTTTTTCCGGCTGCGCTACGTCGTTGCTGGCGCAGAAAAGCTTACCCAGCCGGTAAAGGATCTCTGGTTCGAAAAATTTGGCATACGCATTCTCGAAGGCTATGGAGCGACCGAAACCGCCCCGGTATTGTCGGTGACCACGCCCATGGCGTACCGCAGCGGCACCGTCGGCCAGTTGCTGCCGGGCATCAGGCATCGAATCCTGCCGGTTCCCGGCATAGAGCATGGCGGCATCCTTCACGTGAGCGGACCGAACGTCATGAGCGGCTATTACCGTGTCGAACACCCCGGCCTGATCGAACCGCCCAGCTCTTCGCTCGGCCCCGGCTGGTACGACACCGGCGACGTGGTGGATATCGACGACGAGGGCTACCTGCACATTCTGGGCAGGGTCAAGCGCTTCGCCAAGGTCGCGGGCGAGATGATCTCGCTCGAAGTGGTGGAGAAGATCGCCGCCGAAGCCAGCCCGAACAAGGCGCACGCGGTTTCCACCCAGCCTGACGCGCAACGCGGCGAAGCGCTGGTGCTGTTCACCACCGATCCCAACCTGACGCGCGAGCAACTGCGCGTGACTGCCAAAAATCTGGGTCAACCTGAGCTCGCGATACCGCGCAAAATCATACCGGTGGAAAGCCTGCCACTGCTCGGCACCGGCAAGACCGACTACGTGACCCTCAAGCAAAGGGCGGAAAACGCTTAACGCCTGGTTGTTTCTCCAGTTCCGGCAAAGGCATGCGCAAGCGGTTCTTCAAGGATTCATACGGTACTGGCCGAATGGGCAAGGCGCGTTCACGACCGGCCTTGCATCAGGCAACGATTGACAAGTCAGCTTGCGACCACGCCGATAAGCGCGCTCACGCGCTGCAGCAGATCAAGGATGTTCGGCCTGCCCCATTCGCCCAGGGCATGGCCTGTGCGGGAATAAATGACGGCGGAAGCCCCGCCACCGGCAGCGGCATACAGGTCTGCCATGCGTTGCGCTGTATCGTGCGGCAGGCGCGGATCGTCGCCGCCCTGAAAAAACAGCGCCGGCGGCAAATCCACCGCTTCGCCGCGTTCAAGGATCAGAGGAGGGCTGGCTTCGGCCATTGCCGCTTCAGAACCGAAATAGGCGTTATGGCAAGCCAGAATGTCGCGGTCGCCGTTTTCCCGCGCCATGCGGTAGCGGGCCAGCGGATCGAGCACGCCTGAGCAGGTGACGACGAAGGCGAGTCGCGCATCCGCCTGATCCTGGCCCTCCAGCGGGGCGGAAGCGTAGCGCTCATCATTCGGGCGCAGGGCGGAAAGCAGTATCAGGTGCCCGCCGCTGGAAACGCCAAGTCCGCCTACCAGCGCCGGATCGACCGAAAGCTCGGCGGCATGATGTTTGAGCCAGCGCGTGGCGTAGTTGATATCGACCAGCGACGAGGGATAGGGGTCGCGCGGGGCCATGCGAAAATCGATTGCCATCACCACGATGCCGCAAGCCGCGACCAGATCGGCAAACCCCTGCGTCGCAGTCCTGTCTCCCGATACCCACGCGCCGCCATGCACGCATACCACCGCAGGAAACGGCCCCCGGCCCTGCGGCCGGTAAATCAGCGCCTTCAGGTCACGTCCGCCAACCGTCCGGTAGGAAACCTCATGGACAGAGACGTAAAGGCCGGGCTGGCTCAGGGGTAATTGAATTGATTTCATCTTTATCGGAAAACCGGTTCAGGGCGATTGCGGCAGAACCCGCTCTCGTCGCTTTACGCAAAAAACGGATTTTAACGCAGGCGCGGCAACAAGCGCACTGAAATGAAGGCTGCCGCAGCCGACATTGTCCCGGTGAAAATTACGGATGACGGCATGTTCTGCATGAAGAGGATGGGGGATTGGAAATTGCAGGAAAGACTGGCCTGCACGTAATTTATCGCTTGATTTGCTGCAATTTCTAGCTGACGCCAGCCCTTAGCCCATCTTATGAATGCTACAATTCAGCTCCTTGCCCGGATGGTGAAATAGGTAGACACAAGAGACTTAAAATCTATATCGTCTCTTTGAGTGGGTGTGACGGAATCGGTATACGTAGCAGACTTAAAATCTGCCGCCGCGAGGCATGAGGGTTCAAGTCCCTCCACCCACACCATTGCTTTTATAATAATAATCAATAAGTTATCAGAATATTATTACGGATTTTTTCGGGTCATAAGAAACCACATAATCAAGTGTCCTACATTGCCATATATGTCAGTTATGGTTTGGGGCACCTTTGTAAAACTGTCCCGATTTTGTCCCAATTGTCCCAGTAATGTCTCAAAGTTGTCTCATCAACATCGTTATCTTGGCAGATCATTTTCGGTTTCCTTAAGAAAAATATGGGAAAGCCGCTTCACATTCACGTTGAAAATATTGCTAATGAGAACAAAAACGGCTGAAATTGTAAACAAGATTCAACTTTTAGATGAGTTCCGCAAATTAGACCCCACTATGCCTGTAGGTGAAATTCTGTTCTTTTTACACGCTTCAATATTAAGCGAACCTATTTTGAAGCAAGTAGCGCAACATGCTGATATTGCAGATAGCAGTGCCTCACGATACTTGAACCATCTAGCTGAGGGGCGTCCTCATAAGGATATTACGGGATTAGGACTTCTCTCAACGCATGAAAATCCGCTGAACCGTAAAGAAAAAATTATTAATGTCACTGAGAAGGGACACATGATTCTTAACAAAATCTCTAGTTAGAGAAAAATACGGAATAAAAAGCAGAGCAACTGATCCACATATGGGACAGTTGAGACATTGGCAGGACTTTTTTGAGACATTAAGCCAATCGTAACTCATTGTTTTATATAGATGTGTAGGGACTTAAAATCTCTCGCCAGTAATGGTGTACCGGTTCGATTCCGGTTCCGGGCACCACGGATACTTTAGCTTTCCCCGGCAATAACTGTCAAAGCCCTGTTTTCTTCTTGAAGCGGGGCTTTTTCTTTGCCCGTCGCATTCTGTTCTTTAGTTTATTGCCATCTTTGCTTGCAAGGTTTGCGGCAATATCAAGGCTGAGACAAGGCATGAGCGCACTATGAAAGGTTGAAAAGCAACTCCCCGTTTATGCATTGGTGAGTCACCTTGATTTCCCTCGCGGCCTTCTCTGCCGCTTCAAGGTTATTGAATATCCCTTTGCTTCCTAAATGGCGGTATATCCATTCGGACTCCTCATTTCCCTCTTTAAAAATTTCTATGGCAATGCAGGGGATGCACTCGTCACCAAGCTGCATCGCACGATAGTGAACTTTATAAGGATGCTCCTTTATCTGTTCCATCTAGATACACCACCTTTCATCAAAGTTGATAATTTGCTAATATTATCAACTTTGCATCTAAAAAGATAGTCAAAAAAACAATATTAACGAGCGCAGGCCGATGGGATACAAGAGGCAACGCGCGGCTTGAGATACCGCTTTCATGAATGCGCGAGAGCAGATCGAATCTGCTTATGGCAAGATTTGAGAATGAATGACCCTCTACGATTTTGAGCGAAAGCGGTTGCGAACCGATCCACGACACATGCAATCGGTTCGCAACGGACATAACTGTTGCAAATAAAAACCAGGAATGGTCTGAATGAACTGAAGGCGCCGTTCGCCTTATCACCTGCCGCGTATGGGCGAACCGCCACCTCCATGGCCTCCCGAAAACCCGCCGGAATGACCCCAGTTCCTGTGTCCGCCATGTCCGTCCCAGCCGAATGCGCCGAAATACAAGGACGAGCCGTAATAGGGGTAGCCGTAGTAAGGGTAACCGTAATAGGGATAGCCATAATACGGATACGCAGAATCATAGTAGGGATAGCCATAGCCATAGTTAGAATAGCCGGAATAGTCAGCCGGATAACCGCCGTAGCTTACGCATCCTCCCAGCGCGGCCAAAAGCAGCAGCGCCATGCATTTCATCGTGGTTTTCATGATCCGATCCTTTCGCTTTCAGGTTCAGATCATTAGAGCGGCTTTCCGGCATATCGGTTCTTCCTTGTCCAACTTTCAGCGCCGGTATCAAGCAGATCTTCTGAAAAATGCTTATCTTTACTTTGTCTTGACGTATAGTTGAAATTTTTGGTGGTAAATTTCTTACTTGCCGAACTCAGGAAAAACGCCTCCGTCAAGTCGGATGGAAGGCCGGCCTGGCAACTGACTCGAAAGCCATGACAGATCAACCTGCTTCACCGGAAAAACTTTCTCGCAAAGATCAACTCAAGCGGCTTCGCCCCCTTCTGTGGCCCGCTCTCATAGTCCTTATCCTAGCCCTACTTGGGGCTGCCTACTTCCTGCGAAAAGGCAACCGCCCGCCTGCCCCTAGCCGCAGCCAGCCGGTATCGGCGGCAGAAGTGGCGATCAAGGACATGCCCGTTTGGATTACAGCCATAGGCAGCGCGGTTCCGCGCAACCTGGTCACTATCCGCACGCGTGTGGACGGCGAACTGATCCGGGTCTATTTTACCGAGGGGCAGATAGTCAAGAAGGGGCAGTTGCTGGCTGAAATCGATCCCCGTCCATTCCAGGCGCAACTGACCCAGGTCAACGGACAGCTTGCCAGGGATAGCGCCCAGCTGCAGAACGCCCAGATCGACCTGCGGCGATATCAGGATCTGTGGGCCAAGGATTCCATTGCCAAGCAGCAACTGGACACACAGGAAGCCCTTGTGCGGCAATATCAGGGAACTGTGGAAAACGACCGCGGCCTGGTCCAGAACGCAAAGCTTCAGTTGAGCTACACGCAGATATCCGCTCCCGTGTCTGGGCGGATCGGCCTCCGCCTGGTGGATCCGGGCAACCAGATTCATGCCTCCGACGCCAACGGCCTGGCCGCTGTTGCGCAGGTGGAGCCAATGACCGTGGTCTTTGCCGTACCGGAGATCAACTTGCCGGAAATCACCCGGCGGATGGCCTCCAGGGAAACGCTGAAGGTTGAAGCTTGGGATCGCGAGCAAAAAAATCTTCTGGCGAGCGGAAAATTACTCACCGCCGACAACCTGATCGATTCAACCACCGGCACCGTCAAGCTCAAGGCGGAATTCGCCAACGCCGGCAGCAGCCTGTTTCCCAACCAATTCGTCAACGTCCGGCTCCTGCTGGGCGTTCGCGAGGGTTCCACCGTGGTTCCGACTGCGGCCATCCAGCGCGGCACGCAAGGTGCCTTCGTCTACACCATCGACGCCGAAAACACTGTCAAATCAGTTCCTGTGACGACCGGGACGGTCGATGGCGAGCTGACGTCGGTGGACAGCCCCCTTAAGCCAGGCGAAAAGGTGGTAACCGATGGCAGCGACAAGCTGCGCGACGGCGCCAAGGTCGAAGTCATGACGGCGGAAAAACGCCCGGCTCCGGCAAACGGCGTGCAGAAATCAAGCCGGAGAGGCGCATCGGCAAATTCCGGAAAAAGCTCCGGCGGCTCACAAAGTCGTGGCGATGCATCCTGACCGGGCGTTCGCTTCGCCAATTAAATGAATCCCTCACGCATTTTTATTCTTCGCCCAATCGCCACCTCCCTTTTAATGGTGGCGATTGTGCTGATAGGCATTGTCGGATACCGCTTTCTGCCGATCTCGGCCCTGCCCGAGGTGGATTACCCCACCATTCAGGTCATGTCGCTGTATCCGGGAGCCAGTCCGGAAGTGGTCACCTCTTCCATCACTGCTCCCCTTGAGCGCCAGTTCGGCCAGATGCCGGGACTGCAGCAAATGTCGTCGACCAGTTCCGGCGGCGCCTCGGTCATCACACTGCGCTTCGGGCTTAACCTGACCCTCGACATTGCCGAACAGGAAGTCCAGGCCGCCATCAATGCCGCTTCCAACCTGTTGCCGACCGACCTGCCCATGCCGCCGGTCTACAGCAAGGTCAATCCGGCCGATGCCCCCATCCTGACTCTTGCAATTACTTCGCCCAGCCTGCCGGTGCCGCGCATGCACGACCTGGTCGAAAGCCGCGTCGCCATGAAAATCTCCCAGATTCCCGGCGTCGGCCTGGTGAGCATTGCGGGCGGCAAACGTCCGGCGACCCGCATTCAAGCCAACCCGATGGCGCTGGCCAACATGGGTTTATCCCTTGAGGACTTGCGCACCGCCGTCGGCAACGCCAACGTCAATATTGCCAAAGGCAGCTTCGACGGTCCGTTGCGCGCTTCCACCATCGACGCCAACGATCAACTGAAATCGGCTTCGGAGTACGGCGCACTTGTGATCGCATACAAGAACGGCGCTCCGGTGCGCCTGCGCGACGTGGCCGATATCGTCGACGATGCCGAAAATGCCCGGCTTGCCGCATGGTCCGGGCAGCAGGAAGCGGTCATTCTCAACATCCAGCGCCAACCCGGAGCCAATGTCATCCAGGTTTCCGACCAGATCAAGAAAGCCCTGCCCCAGTTGCGCGCCAGTCTTCCGGCCTCGATCGACATGTCCATCCTTGCCGATCGCACGGTTACGATCAAGGCTTCCGTGAACGATGTGCAGTACGAGCTGATACTGGCCGTGGTGCTGGTCGTGATGGTCATTTTTCTGTTCCTGCGCACGCTTTCCGGCACGCTGATTCCCGCCTTGGCCGTGCCCCTGTCGCTGGTCGGCACCTTCGCCGTCATGTATGTCATCGGTTTTTCGCTCAATAATCTGAGCCTGATGGCGCTGACCATCTCAACCGGTTTCGTGGTTGACGATGCCATCGTGATGATCGAGAACATTGCCCGCTATGTGGAAGAAGGCGAGCCTCCGCTGCAAGCCGCCATAAAGGGTGCGCAGCAGATCGGCTTCACCATCATCTCACTGACCATATCGCTTGTCGCCGTGCTCATTCCGCTTCTGTTCATGGGAGATGTGGTAGGCCGGCTCTTCCACGAATTCGCCATCACGCTGACCGTCGCCATCCTTATCTCGGGAGTGGTTTCACTTACTTCCACTCCCATGCTGTGTGCCTTTCTGCTGCATCACGTGCCCGAAGACAAGCAAGGACGATTTTACAAATGGAGCGGGCACATGTTCGACCGCGTCATTGCGCAATACGGACGAGCCCTGGAATGGGTGCTGGATCGCCAGACGGCAACGCTCTGGGTTGCCGTCGGCACCCTTGCACTTACCGTCCTGCTCTATTTGTGGATTCCGAAGGGCTTCTTTCCGGCTCAGGATACCGGCGTAATTCAAGCCATTACCGAGGCTCCCCAGACGATTTCATTCGCAGCGATGTCCGAACGCCAGCAAGCCCTCGCCGCTGTCATCCTGAAGGATCCTGCCGTTGAGACCGTTTCTTCCTTTATCGGAGTGGACGGAACCAACCCCACGCTCAACAGCGGGCGCATGCTGATTGCCCTCAAGCCGCTCGACGAACGGGATGTCCGTGCGGGGGACATCATCCGAAGGCTGACCGTCAGCACTCGCGACGTTCCAGGCATTTCCATCTTCATGCAGCCGGTCCAGGACTTGACGGTTGAAGACCGGGTCTCGCGCACCCAGTATCAGTTCATGCTTTCCTCTCCGGACACCCAACTGCTTCAACAGTGGGTTCCCCGCGTGGTGGAACGGCTGCAGAAATTGCCCGAACTGGCGGACGTGACATCGGATCTCCAGAACCAGGGCCTGCAGGCATACGTGGAAATCGACCGGGATGCGGCCGGCAGGCTGGGCGTGACCACGACCGCGATCGATAATGCGCTTTACAGCGCCTACGGCCAGCGTCTCATCTCCACCATTTTCACCCAGTCCAACCAGTACCGTGTCGTGCTCGAGGTAAAGCCCGAATTCAAGACCGGCCCCGGCTCGCTGAACAACCTCTACGTGCCTACCGTCGGCGGCCAGCAAGTGCCGCTCTCGTCAGTGGCGCATGTGAGCGAACGCCCGACCTCCCTTGCCATCAACCATGTCGGCCAATTTCCGGCTGCCACCATCTCGTTCAATCTGGCTCCGGGCGCCGCTCTGGGCGATGCGCTGAAGGAAATCCGCAGTACGGAAAAAGACATGGCCATACCCACCGGGATCGAAACCAGTTTCCAGGGTGCTGCCCTCGCATTCGAAGCCTCGCTCACCAACACCCTTCTGCTGGTCCTCGCCGCGGTGGTAACGGTCTATATCGTTCTGGGCATTCTGTACGAGAGCTACATCCATCCCGTCACCATCTTGTCCACGCTGCCTTCTGCTGGCGTGGGCGCCCTGCTTGCTCTCTGGATCACAGGTTCCGGACTCGATATCATCGGCATCATCGGCATCGTTCTCCTGATCGGCATCGTCAAGAAGAACGCGATCATGATGATCGACTTCGCCTTGGATGCCGAGCGAAACCAGGGGCTTTCGCCCTACGATGCCATTTTCCAGGCGTGCCTTCTGCGTTTCCGGCCTATCATGATGACCACCATGGCAGCGCTTCTGGGCGCGCTCCCCCTCATGCTGGGCGGAGGCTTCGGCGCCGAACTGCGCCACCCTCTTGGCTATGCCTTGGTGGGCGGACTTCTGGTCAGCCAGGTGCTGACGCTGTTCACCACGCCGGTGATCTACCTGGCATTCGAGCGTCTTGCCGCCCGTCTGGCTAAACTGAGGCGATGAGCTTCTCGACAATTTTCATAAAGCGCCCGGTTGCCACCACCCTGGCAACGCTAGGCATCGTCCTGTCCGGCGTCGTCGCTTTTTTTCTGCTCCCCGTGTCGCCCTTGCCCCAGGTCGACTTTCCGACTATCTCGGTGCAAGCAGCACTGCCCGGGGCGAGCCCGGAAACAATGGCCGCCACTGTCGCCACACCGCTGGAACGCGCCCTTGGCCGCATCGCCGGCGTGACGGAAATCACATCGTCCAGTTCGCTCGGAAGCTCCCGCATAATCATACAGTTCGACCTTAATCGCGATATCGACGGCGCTGCTCGCGACGTGCAAGCCGCCATCAATGCGGCCCGAACCCTGCTTCCGACCGGCATGCCGAGCAATCCAAGCTACCGCAAGGTTAACCCGGCCGATGCGCCCATCATGATTCTTGCGCTGACCTCAGATACACTTAGCCGAGGTCAGATGTACGATGCCGCCTCGACGGTTCTGGCGCAGCGCCTGGCCCAAGTGGAAGGCATTGGCCAAGTCGTCATCGGCGGCGGCGCCCTGCCTGCTGTCCGCGTCGATCTTGACCCGAATCGGCTAGCGAGCAGCGGCATCGGCCTGGAGGAAGTACGCGCCGCCATCGTCGCCAGCAATGCAAACAGGCCGTTGGGCGCCGTCGAGACCAGCGATCAGTATTGGCAAATCGGTGCCAACGATCAGGCCAAGACTGCGGCCGAATACAAATCGGTCATTGTCCGCTACCAGAACAACGCGGGGGTTCGCCTCGGGGACATTGCCGATGTCACCGACTCGGTCCAAGACGTGCGAAATTACGGCGCCGCTAACGGCAAGCCGGCTATTCTCCTGGTCCTGTTCAGGCAACCGGGAGCCAACATCATATCGACCGTGGACCGGGTTCGCGGCATTCTTCCCCACCTGAGATCCCTTATTCCGAGCTCCATCGACCTTGACGTGGTGCTGGATCGAACTCCTACTATTCGCGGTTCCCTGCGCGAGGTCGAAAACACGTTGATAATTTCCGTCGCTCTGGTGGTGCTGGTTGTGTTCCTCTTCCTTCGGCGGGGAAGAGCCACGTTTATCCCCAGCGTTGCGGTTCCGGTTTCCCTGATCGGCACCTTTGGCGTCATGTACCTGTTCGACTACAGCCTGGACAACCTTTCCCTCATGGCGCTTACCGTTGCCACCGGATTCGTGGTGGACGACGCCATCGTAGTCCTGGAGAACATCATCAGGCACATGGAGGCGGGCATGCCTCCCATGAAAGCCGCACTTCAGGGAGCGAGCGAAATCAGCTTGACCGTCGTATCAATCAGCCTCTCCCTGATTGCAGTGTTCATACCAGTCCTGCTTATGGGGGGGATCGTGGGTCGGCTTTTCCGGGAATTCGCGGTTACCCTGTCCGCCTCAATCATTGTTTCAATGGTGGTTTCCCTGACACTGACGCCGACTATGGCGGCACATATGCTGCGCCCGTTCGAGCGGGAACGGAAAGAACCGGGGCGCTGGTCCAGATGGGCGGGGCTTCTCGCCCGGCGCCTGAGCCAGGGCTATCGTCGCAGCCTGGCCTGGTCGTTGCGTCACACTCCCTTGATCCTGCTGATTTTCATTGCAACCGCCCTGCTCAACGTTTATCTCTATGCGATCATTCCCAAGGGCTTCTTCCCGATGCAGGATACAGGCCGCATCATGGGCAGCATTCAGGCGGACCAGAGCATTTCCTTCCAGTCCATGGAGCAGAAGCTCAAGAACTTCATGGCCATCGTCAAGGATGATCCGGCTGTCGATACGGTAATCGGCTTCACCGGGGGCGGACAACGCAATAGTGGCAATATGTACATCTCCCTAAAACCGCTAAGCGAACGGAAGATGTCGGTCGGGCAAGTTGTCGGCCGCCTGCGCGACAAGCTTTCCCATGAGGCGGGAGCCAACCTGTTCCTTATTCCCATGCAGGATGTTCGAATCGGAGGCAGGCCAAGCAATGCCCAGTACCAATACACCCTTCAGGCCGACGATCTGGAGGATTTGCGCACCTGGGAACCGGCCATACGGCGAAGCCTTTCTCAATTGCCGGAGATGGTTGACGTCAATACGGATCAGCAAGACAAGGGCTTGCAGACATCGCTGATCATCGATCGGGATGCCGCGTCCCGTCTGGGACTAACCTTGCGCAACATTGACTCGACGCTTAATGACGCTTTCGGCCAGCGCCAGATTTCCACCATTTACAATCCGCTCAACCAGTACTGGGTTGTCATGGAATTGTCCGCGAACTATCTGCAAAGTCCGGAGTCCCTCAAAGCCTTGCGTTTCACTACGCCAACGGGAGGTCAGGTTCCGCTTGGGGCTTTTGCGCGAGTAGAAACGACCAATTCCCCTCTGGCGGTCAATCATCAGTCGGGATTTCCGGCGTCCACCATCAGCTTCAACCTGGCCGAAGGCGTTTCCCTCGGGCAGGCTTCCATTGCTCTTGAAAGGACCCTGGCTGAAATCGGCGTTCCCTCCAGCATTCACGGCAGCTTCCAAGGCACGGCCCAGGCATTTAAAGGGTCGCTGTCCAGCCAGCCGTTCCTTATTCTTGCTGCCGTCGTCGCCATCTACATTGTCCTCGGCGTGCTCTACGAAAGCCTGATCCATCCGCTGACCATCATCTCTACCCTGCCGTCAGCGGGCATTGGGGCGCTGCTTGCCCTCATGGTATTTAATACCGAATTCAGCGTGATCGCACTGATCGGCGTGCTGCTCCTGATTGGCATCGTCAAGAAAAACGCGATCATGATGATTGACTTCGCCATCGACCGCCAGCGCCGCCTCGACGTCAGCGCAGGCGGCGCCATCTACCGAGCCTGCCTGATACGCTTCCGGCCTATCATGATGACCACCATGGCGGCGGTATGCGGAGCCATTCCCCTGGCGCTCGGCAGCGGCGACGGAGCCGAACTTCGAAACCCGCTCGGAATAGCCATTATCGGCGGGCTCCTTGTCAGCCAGGTTCTCACCCTTTACACCACTCCGGCGGTCTATTTGGCCATGGACCGGCTGAGCAAACGCTACAAGCGGCGGAAAGCCGCTCGCGCCGCCCTTATTTCCGGCTCTACCGACATGAAAGAGAGATGAACGTGCGATTGCGCTCCTTCAACCTATTGCTCCCGTTGATCCTTGTCCTGGCATCCTGTAGCCTGAGTCCGGATTATTCGCGCCCGAAGATGGACGTTCCTGTCGTTTACAAGGAAGACGGCGCCTGGAAACCCGCCACGGCAAAGCTCCGGAATCCTGAAAAATGGTGGCTGGTTTTCGGCGATCCGCTTCTGAATCAGCTGGAAGAACAGCTGATTGTCGACAACCAGAACCTCAAGGTGGCCGAAGCGCAGTATCGCTCCGCCCGCGCCGCGCTCGACGCGTCCAATGCGGGCCTTTTTCCGACGCTGGGGCTTTCCGCCAGCGCCAGTCGCGGCACCAGCTCGTCGGTCAGCAGTACAACTACCGGGGTTGCGCCCGGCAATACTCTTTCCTTCACAAATGCGCTCAGTATTTCCGCCCAGGCGGCCTGGGAGCTTGATTTATGGGGCAGGATCCGCAGCGGCATCGAAGCCGCCGGCGCCAGCCTGGAAGCCAGCGAAGGCACGCTTGGCGCCGCCCGGCTGAGCGCGCAAGCCCTGCTGGCCCAGAGCTATTTCCAGTTGCGCTCGGCCGACGCCCAGGCTGCGCTGCTGACGCGCACCGTTGCCTCCTATGAGCGCTTTCTGCAAATCACCCTCAACCGTCAATCCGCAGGCGTTGCCTCGCCGCTGGATGCGGCGCAGGCCGAAACTCAGCTCAATACCGCTCGGACCCAGTTGGCGGACATGCAATTGCAGCGAGCCCAGAGCGAGCACGCCATCTCGGTACTTATCGGCAAGCCGCCTTCCGCCCTGTCGATTGCGCCCGGCTCCGGCTTGCCGGCCGTGCCCGCAACGCCATCCATCGTCCCTTCCGTGACGCTCGAGAGCCGCTACGATATATATTCCGCCGAGCGCCAGGCGGCGGCGGCCAATGCCCAGATCGGGGTGGCGCGCGCGGCCTATTTCCCGGTTGTGAACCTGGCTGCGAACGGCGGATTCAGCAGCACCGATCGCATCGGCCTCCTCAGCGCGCCGACTCGTTTCTGGTCCATTGGCCCTACGCTTGCGCTCAACCTGTTCGATGCCGGAGCGCGCACGGCCGCCGTCAGCCAGAGCCAAGCCGCCTACGACCAGGCAGTGGCCTCCTACCGGCAAACCGTGCTTACCGCGTTCCAGGAAGTGGAAGACAACCTGGCTGCGGCCCGGCTTTTGTCGGATGAATCCGTTTCGCAGCAGGCGGCGCTGACCGCGGCCAGCAAAGCGCGCGAAATCTCCGAAAACCAGTATCGGGCCGGAATCGTCGCTTCCCTCAATGTGATTACGGCTCAGGCCAGCGAACTGAACGTCGAGAGTACTAGCATTACCATCTGGAACCGGCGCATGGCGGCGGCCGTTCAGCTATACAAGAATTTGGGAGGCCGCTCGGTCGCAGCCCCGCAGGCGGCAAAATGAAATGAACCGCTGCGGCCGTTATTCCGGCTGCGGCCTCTTTGCAGGCAGTTGCAGGGTGACCACCAGGCCGCCGGTTTTCCGGTTGCGGGCGACAATGCTGCCGCCGTGATATTCGATGGCGCGTTTGGCGATGGCGAGCCCAAGCCCGAAGCCGCCGGTATCCTTGGAGCGCGCCGCATCGACCCGGACGAACGGTTCGAAAATCCGCTCCAGCAGATCAGGATCAACCCCCGGCCCGGCGTCGCTTATATCGACCTTCAGACTGCCGTCCCCGCTCCGCTCCAAGCCTACCTGAATCCGGCTATGGGAAGGACTGTAGCGCACGGTGTTCTGAACTATATTGGCCAGCGCGCTGTAGATCAGCGCTTCATCCCCCGGGAATGACACTTCCGGCGCGGGGGAAAATTCGATTTCGCATTGTTTTTCGGCAGCGGCAGGCCGATTTTCTTCAACGATTTCCCTGATTGTTTCGTCCAGGCGAAAAAGCTGCGTTTGCCCCAGGCGCTGGCTTGAATCGAGGCGATAATAGGACAGTATCTGGCCTATAAGCTCGTTGAGGCGATCCATTTCCTGTTCGATGCGGTCGAGTTCGGGGCCGGCTGCATCGCCTGTCTGCTGCCGGGCGACGCCGGCGGCGGCCTGCGCCCTTGCGAGAGGCGTTCGCAATTCATGCGACACATCCCGCAGCAGGGTGTGCTGGGACTGGATCAGCGCATCGATCTGCTCCGCCATGGCATCCATGGCAAATGCCAGGTCGACAATCTCATCCCGTCTCCGGCCCAACGTGGGGCCGACCCGGTTCTTGAAGTCGCCCGACCCATACAACAATGCTGCCTTGCGCAACCGCTCTATGGGTGAAATCAGATACCAGGCCAGTGCAAAACAGACTGCCCCGCCAATGAAAGTCGCGAGAATGAGTTGGAGCGCAATGACTTTCGGACGAGATACCAGGCGGCTGAGGGTGGCGCCATCAAGGTCCGGTATCAGCCAGTATCGCTGTCCGTCGGGCAGGAAAACGGCTGCCCGCCTTTCCGGCTGCTGCCCTTCGCGCGGATTCAGCGTGCGTTGAAGACGGGCAATGGCCCGCGACGAGACGTCACGCCCGAGAATATCGCGCGCATCTTGATCCAGCAAAAGAAAAGGAACCAGTTGTTCCTCGTCTGTTTCCTGCGCCCAGGCCAGCAGGCCCCGCTTTCCATCTCTGTCTGCCGCCATCTGGACGTCCGCCAGCCGTCCTTCGAATCCTTCATCCCGGATACGGGATTCCTGACGGGCATTGGCATGCTCCAGATAGGAGGAGACGGCAAAAATCGCCCCTCCCGCAAAAAGCAGCAGGGCCAGCCAAAAAGAAAAGAACAATTTCCAGAAAAGGCGATACATCCGTTTTTCTCTATCTCAATTTACCGTGTATTGATACCCGACTCCGCGAATGGTCTTGATTCTTTCCTCTCCATCCGGCAACGGACCCGTCTTCTGACGCAAGTTGCTGATATGCGTGTCCAGGCTTCGATCAAAGCGACCGAGAGCCCGATGCAAAACCTTGATGGATAATTCGGATTTGGGCACTACCTGTCCCGCGGAACGGAGCAGCACCTCCAGGATGGAGAACTCGATGACGGTCAAGCTGAGCGCCGTGTCGTTGCATTTCACCGAGCGCGACCCGACTTCCATGGTCAGGTCGCCAATCTTGAACAACCCTCTCTTGTCGGACTGAGATGCACTCTCCGACCTTCTCAGCAATGCCCTCGCCCTGGCCAGCAGCACCTTGAGATTGCAGGGCTTGCCGAGATAATCGTCTGCGCCATGTTCAAATCCGACCAGGCTGTCCGAATCGTCGGCAAGAGCGGTAAGCATCAGGACCGGCGTTCGTTTAGGAGCGCTTCGCAACTTTCTCAACACCTCCAAGCCGCTTTGTCCGGGCAGCATGATGTCGAGAATGATCAGGTCAAAGTCATTGGCCAGCGCCAGTTCCGCTCCCTTCTCGCCATCGTGGGCCAGAACGACATCGAATCCTTCCGTACGGAAGTAGCGTTCCAGAAGGGAACAAAATTCAGTGTCATCATCTACCAGCAGAAGGTACGGCATGAAACGATATTTCCTTGCATGCAGAATGGATCGTTGCGGCTGCGCCGGCGTGGTCGCCGCTGACTTTAAACGGCTAAAGGTAACTCCGGCACGCGACAGCCTGAATGAGCCACCGGCCCGATGCTCTAAACCGGCCTTAGGCATTCATCGTCATTAATGAGGTATTGTAAGTGAAATTGCCGTGCGGACGGCATCCGCCTGGATTGCCGGCCTGAAATTGGCGCATTGACGTCAACCGGCTTTTTAGGACGGCGAATGCGCGACTGTCTCAGGCTGCCGGATTAGCGCACACCGCCCCCTGCTTTGCCAGTCGCAATGGCGCAGTTCGGCGCTCGCCGCTCTTGCAGCGCATGCGCCCCCGCCAGACCAAAACCGCCTTAAACGACAGCGTCAGGAAAGCGCCGGATAGTCGGTATAACCATCCGCGCCCGGATTGTAGTATGTTTTGCTATCCGGTATGTTCAGCGATGCATTCAGCTGAAGACGCCGCGGCAGGTCCGGATTGGCGATGAACAATTGCCCGAAAGCCACAGCGTCTGCTTCACCAGATGCCAGCAACTGCTCGGCGCTTGCCTTGGTCAGTTTCTCGTTGGCGACGTAAACGCCGCCGAACGCCTGTTTCAGTTGCGGCCCGATGCGGCCTTCGCCCAAATGCTCACGCGCGAAAATGAAGGCAATGCCCCGCTTGCCGAGTTCGCGGGCGACATAACCAAAGGTTGCCAAGGGATCGGAATCCCCCATGCTGTTCGAGTCTCCGCGCGGCGCCAGATGCACGCCGACCCTTGATGCGCCCCATACCGAAATGCATGCGTCGGTAACTTCAAGCATCAGCCGGGCACGGTTTTCGACAGAGCCGCCGTATTGGTCGGTGCGCTTGTTGGTGGTGTCCTGAAGGAACTGGTCGAGCAGGTAGCCGTTCGCACCGTGCACTTCGACGCCATCAAAACCGGCTGATTTGGCATTCTCAGCGCCTTTCCTGTAATCGGCCACGATCCCCGGAATTTCCTCGGTGCCAAGCGCGCGCGGCGTCACGTAATCCCGCAGCGGGCGCAAGAGACTGACGTGGCCTTTGGCGGCGATGGCGCTGGGAGCGACCGGCAATTGCCCATCCAGCAGTTCAGGATCCGATATCCGGCCAACGTGCCACAATTGCATGAAAATATGGCCGCCCGCGGCATGTACCGCATCGGTGATGCACCGCCATCCGGCGACCTGCTCATCCGACCAGATGCCGGGGGTGTTGGCGTAACCGACTGCCTGCTGGCTGATTGCGGTGGCTTCGCTGAGTATCAGGCCGGCTGACGCGCGCTGCACATAATAGTTAACCATGAGTTCGTTAGGCACCCGCTTGCCGCCTATGGCACGGGAGCGTGTCAGCGGGGCCATGAAGATTCGGTTGGGAAGCGTAAGCGCGCCGACTGTGATCGGATCAAACAGATTTGCCATGGTATGTATCTCTCCACGTTAACAACAGATTCGACAGGTGAAGCATGCCGCAGGGAACTATGCCGGCTGTTCAGGCCGGGTTTAGGCGGCAACACCGGAACCGGCCTTGCAAAATGAACATCTGTCGAAATTATAACCTGCTGAGTACGATGAGCGCAGGCAGTGCAAGGCATTGAATTCCATCTTGGGAACCTGATAGCGGCATAACCCGGCGGATACAGGCATTAGTCCCTGCCGCGGATGACTGCCCCGGAACCGCCGCGTTCTGTACCTCCGCGTTCCGTGCCTCCATGCTCTATGCCGCCACGTCCTCTTACAGGCTCACCGCCACTGCGACCTCCGCTATCCCTTCGCTCCCAGCCCCTATTTTCTCTATGTCCGTCCCAGCCGGATGAACCGAAATACAAGGACGAGCCGTAGTAAGGGTAACCGTAATAGGGATAGCCATAATACGGATACGCTGAATCGTAGTAGGGATAGCCATAGCCATAGTTGGAATAGCCGGAATAGTCAGCCGGATAACCGCCGTAGCTTGCGCATCCTCCCAGCGCGGCCAGAAGCAGCAGCGCCATGCATCTCATCGTGGTTTTCATGATCCGATCCTTTCGCTTGCAGGTTCAGATCATTAGAGCGGCTTAACGGCGTGTCGGTTCTTTGGCTTGTCTTGCGTTCAGCGGCAAGCAAGGCCTGCATCCCTGGAATAAGCGATCAAAGCGCTTTCAACAGACGCTTCCAATCTTCACTGCTGAGCGCCGTAGATCCGCTTGCAACCACAACGCCCGCTTCAGAAAATACTGTTGCCTCCACATTCTGCGATCTTCTAACGCCATCCTTGCCCGGCAATAAAAATCCGTAAAGCGCCAAAATAATCGCCATAACCGTGACCAGGACGGCAAACAGGATCGTATAGCGGACTCGCTGCTTTTCAGTGTGGCTCATTGTCATGCTCCTCAAAAAATTAATATTGACTCGCTCGAAACGGCGGGCGCTGGCGGTTGATGCCAAGGCATTGAGGAGAGCGATGGGCAACATTCGCATCAACCTGAAAGTCTTGGGTGCTTAAAGATTAATGCAGCGCTCGGTAAAACGAAACGATGAAATATTTATTCGTATATAACAAATATGACCAGTTAATATCAAACAATTGCTAGATTTACTTATATGGACTTTATATAACTATAGGTAATATAAAAAAATATTTTTAGTATTTTGAAGAATAGTTGGACTGTTTAATAATGAACTCAACCGACAGGCTGAAAAATCTAGTTTCGGCCTGTTCATTAACCAACTATAAGGAAGCGTCATGTCGAACTGGTTTGAGGATAATTCGCAATCGATTGGCAACACGCCGCTGGTGCGGCTGAACCGCATAGCGGGCAACGCCAACGCCACCGTGCTAGTCAAGGTCGAAGGCCGCAACCCCGCCTATTCGGTCAAGGACCGCATCGGCGCCGCCCTGATCTGGGACGCCGAAAAGCGCGGCCTGCTCGGGCCCGGCAAGGAACTGATCGAGCCCACCAGCGGCAATACCGGCATCGCACTGGCCTTTGTCGCCGCCGCGCGCGGCATCCCGCTGACGCTGACAATGCCCGAAACCATGAGCATCGAACGCCGCAAGCTGCTGCTGGCCTATGGCGCCAAGCTGGTATTGACCGAAGGCGCGCGCGGCATGGCCGGCGCCATCGCCAAGGCCGAGGAGATCGCCGCTTCCGACCCGAACCGCTATGTGCTGCTCCAGCAGTTCAAGAATCCGGCCAACCCGGCGATTCACGAAGCCACCACCGGCCCGGAAATCTGGCAGGCCACCGATGGCAAGGTCGACATCATCGTTGCCGGTGTCGGCACTGGCGGCACCATCACCGGCGTCACGCGCTTTCTCAAGAAAACCAGCACCCATCCGATCCAGTCGATTGCCGTCGAGCCGGTTACCAGCCCGGTCCTGAGCCAGGCGCGTGCCGGCGAGCCGATCAAGCCGGGGCCGCACAAGATCCAAGGCATCGGCGCGGGTTTCGTGCCGCAGGTGCTGGACTTGTCCTTGCTGGACGGCGTGGAGACCGTCAGCAATGAAGAGGCCATTGCCTTTGCCAGCCGGCTGACGCGCGAGGAAGGCATCTTGTCGGGAATATCGGGCGGGGCGGCGGCGGCGGTGGCTGTGCGGCTGGCGCAAAAACCGGAAAACGCCGGCAAGACCATTGTCGCGATCCTGCCCGATTCGGGCGAACGCTATCTCAGCTCCGTACTCTTCGAAGGCGTCTTCGACTCGGCTGGTTTGCCTGCATGAAAACAGGCATGAGCTATTGCGAAGGCAACAGCATTGCGACGGCCTGCGCCAGAAAAACCTATTGAACATGGCGGCCGAAAGTGCAATCACTCCGTTGATTTCTTTCGGCTGCCTATGGCGCACTTTTATGCCGATTGGCTCTAAAGCAACTATTCCCGGGTCAACCGGTTCCTTCCCCGGTTGCGAAGGAGATCGCTCATTCCTGTGCGTTGCCCAAGGTTCAATCAGGCAAATACCGGTTAACCGGATTCATAGTCAGGCGCCGCTTTTTTCCTTACGGGAGAGGCGGCAGGATGCGAACACCTTCTCGATATTCTCATGACCGACCTGACTACTCTTATCATTCCCGGATACCATGGCAGCGGCGATGAGCATTGGCAGACCTGGATCGAACAGCGCATTGATGGAGCAAAGCGGGTTGAGCAGGATTGGGATAAGCCGATACTGGCTTACTGGGCGCAAAACATCAGGCGGGCCATTGACGCCGCCGACGGAGCCGTATGGCTGATTGCCCACAGCTTCGGATGCCTGGCATCCGTAGCAGCGTCGGCCGACAGGTTCGGGAAAATTGCCGGACTGATGCTGGTCGCTCCCGCCAATACATCCCGTTTCACTCCGGGCGGCGTCATACAGGAGGAAAGCGACAACAGGCATGAGAGCGTGCATGATTTGCTGCCGGCGTCTATCCTGCCTTTCGCGACGCTGCTCATAGCCAGCACGGATGATCCCTGGATGCCCCATGCAGAAGCGCGCAGAGTGGCGGAAAGCTGGGGCAGCCGCTTCATCTCGATTGGCGCCGCCGGGCACATCAATGCCGCCTCCGGTTACGGCCCGTGGCCGGAAGGCTTGCAAATATTCAGGCAGCTCCAGGAAAGCGTCAATCCAGACGACCTGGAAAATAGCGCTCCCAGAGGCGCGACCTTGCGCGGCCGTTCCGGATACCTGGCACGTATCCGGCATGTGACCCGCCGCCACTTTGGATATTGAGGCGCCACTGTTTCAGGCTTATTTTTCTGACGGAACAAGAACTTATCCCGGAACTGGCGATCCGACTTATTATTCAAGGCCCCTGATAAAGTAGTATAGGGAAAGCGCAGTGTCAGCAGGCAATTTCCGGATCGGCCGCGTTTTTTCAAAGACCGCTAATTTGATGCTTCGCAAGAACAATATGGGAAAAACAGGTTATTTTGATGCTGAACCTGAGCCGTTCATTCAAGGCGTCTTGATGAGCAGGAATCAAGATTTCAGGCACTGGAAGGTGATCAATATCGAATTTCCGACTCCCATCGAAGGAATTCGGCGCGAGTGAAATTACACGATTGCGATCGACGCTGAAGTGGGATTTTTGAAAGGAGATCTATGCAATTAATCCGTTCCCATAAATCTCATTGCTGAAGCCGATTCCGTTTACGGAAAAAAAGCCACCTCTCCGGTGGCTTCCTTTTTTCTTCTATTCCGCAGTTACAAACCCAGCGCGGCAATTCCGGCCTTGGCAATCTGCGCATCCTCCATCGATTTGACGCCGGATACGCCCACTGCGCCGACGCACTGACCGTTGGCCATGATGGGAACGCCGCCTTCAAGCATGCCTTCGATGTGCGGAGCGGACAAAAAGGAGTGGCGTCCGCTGTTGATCATATCTTCATATATCTTGCTTTCGCGCGCGCCCATGGCGGCGGTCTTTGCCTTTGCCGGCGCGATATAGGACGCGATCGGCGCAACATTATCCATGCGCTGCAGCCACAACAGGTGGCCTCCGTCATCCACGATCGAGATCGTGACTGACCAGTTATTCTTCCTGGCTTCTGCTTCAGATGCTGCCGCTATTTTTTTAGCGTCGTCCAGTGTCAGGATTTGTTTCGTTTGCATTGTTTCTCCCTGTTGTTCCGGTTCGCCTTGAGCCATGCGCATGGCCGGCGAATCGTAGTTGTTCTCACTATAGGTTTGTTTGGCAACGAGCCTGCCGCGCTGCTGCTCAGGATTGTACGACAGCCGGATGGCAAGCAAACAATTTTTCTCGTTGCTTTTGGAAATGTTGCAATATTTGAGCCACATATCGTGGATAATTTCCGGATTGAAAGTTTCAATCCGGATATCCATCGACCGCCATGCTGAACGTCACGCTATCAAACAAGTTCGAGGTCTTGCTGGAGACTCTGCTGGGAAAGCTGGCGGAACTGCCGGAGCCGCCGTTCGCGGCGGGACAGATCATTGTTCCGAGCGCGGCGATCAAGCGCAGGCTGACGCTGGCAATGGCGGACCGTTTCGGAATCTGCGCCAATACCGAATTCCCTTTTCTAGCACAATGGCTGTGGCAGCAGATCGGGCTGATCGTTCCGGTGCAGGACGTGTCGCCTTTTGCGCCGCCGGTCTTGTCCTGGCGGGTGCTTCGCCTATTGGAAGACGCCGCTTTCGTGCAGGATCATGCGCGGCTGGCAGCCTACCTGGCCGACGCCGACGATGTCATGCGCTATGATCTTGCCTGCCGGATTGCATCAATGCTGGACCAGTACGTGACCTACCGCACCGACTGGCTGGCGGCATGGTCAGCCGGCCGGTTGGTGCCGACAGGCGCAACAGACCCGGGGCCGGGCAGCATAGCGGCAAAAGCCGAAGCCGACCAGAAGTGGCAGGCGGCGCTTTGGCGGCGCATCATTCAGGAGGTCGGCACCACTCGCCGGCATCCGGCCGCCGTCTTCTTCGATTCGCTGGAAGCGATGGGTCCGGACGCGGCAAGCAAGCTGAACTGGCCCAAACGCGTGCATATCTTTTGTCTGCCGGCAATGGCGCCGCAATATATCGACATACTGCGGCATCTTGGCAAATGGATCGACCTGCAGCTGTATGTGCTCAACCCGTGCCGCGAGTACTGGTTCGAAATCGCCGATGCGCGCCGCCTAAGCTACCTCGCCGCCAAGGGAGACACCGGCTACCACGAGAGCGGCAACCGCCTGCTGGCCGCATGGGGCAAGCAATCCCAGTCGCATCTCGACTTGCTGTTTGGCGATTCGATCCAGTCGGGCGACGAAGACAGTCTGTTTGTCGCCAATGCAGACCTTTCCGGCGGCGATTCCCTGCTGGCGCAGGTGCAGGATGCGATTCTGGATATGGCCGATCCCGCAGCGGCTAGCATCTCGATGCAGGAAGAAGACCGCAGCATCGAAGTGCACGTATGCCATTCCCTGACACGCGAACTGGAAGTGCTGCAGGATCAATTGCTGGCGCTGTTCGCCGGAGAGCATCCCCCGCTGCCGGGCGACATCCTGGTGGCCACGCCCGATCTGGAACAAGCCGCTCCGCTGATCGAAGCCGTGTTCGGCAACGTGCCGCCCCAGCGCCGGATTCCATATATTATTACCGGACGGGGGCGCAGCAAGCTCAATCCGGTCGCGCGCGCCCTGCTTGATCTGCTGGCCGTCGTTTCGTCCCGTTTCAGCGCAGTTACCGTATTCAACCTGCTGCGGCAGTCAGTTGTCGCCCATCGTTTTTGCCTGACCGACGATCTGGATGCGATTCACGACTGGATAGCGGAATCCGGCATACGCTGGGGACTGGACGGCGCGCACAAGGAACAGTTCGGACTGCCCGGCAACGACAGCCATAGCTTCGAGGACGGACTGCAGCGCCTGTTCATGGGCTACGCTCTGCCCAATAGCGCCAGAACCGCTCCCGAACCGTTCAACCAGCGGCTGCCCGCCGGAAACCCCGAAGGGAAGAGCGCGGCGGCGCTCGGCTGCTTCTGGCACTTCATGCAACAACTGCAAGGCCTGAGAAAGACGCTGGCCCAGCCCATGTCGGCGGACGAATGGATGCCGGTCCTATTCGGAATAATCGACACTTTCATGAAGCCGGTGGACGACCAACTCGACGACGAAGAGGAAGTCCGGGACCACATCCGCAAGCTGCACGAGAACATGCTGCACGGCTGCGATGCGCATCCGGTCGGACTCGACGTGATGCTTACCGCTCTGACGGCGCTTTTCGACGATCCCGCTCGCGGCGGAGTACCCACCGGGGCTGTGACGTTCTCCTCCATGAGCAGCCTGCGCAACCTACCGTACCGCATCCTCTGCGCAATCGGGCTGAACGACGGCAGCTTCCCTAGCGCCGACAGGCCGGACGAGTTCGACCTGCTTGCTCTGGCTCCGCGGCGCGGCGACCGGCAGCGGCGTTATGACGAGCGCAACCTGTTCCTCGACCTCCTGCTCGCGGCACGGGAACGCCTATACCTGAGCTACACCGGACGCAGCGTGCGTGACAACACTGTCCTGCCCGCGTCGGTGCTGGTTTCCGAATTGCTCGATTATGTCGCTCCGGCGATAGCATCCGATGCGAGCGCGGCGTCGGTTGCGGCGGCCCGCCGCAGGCTGGTTGTCGAGCATCCGCTGCAACCTTTTTCCACCTCTTATTTTGACGGCAGCGCCGACCCGCGCATGGTCAGCAGCAATGACGAGTTTTGCGATGCGCTGATGCATAAGCAATTTGCAGGGATGGCGGCCCCATTCCTGCCGGTCGACGTTGCCGATATCGGCGAAAGCGACGAAGAAGCCGAAGAGGAAAGCGAAGCCGAGGCGGGGCGACTGTTCTTTGACACGCCGCTGCCGCAACCGGGCGAGGAATGGCGCGAGGTCGGCCTGGACCAGCTGGTGCGTTTTTTTCGCAATCCATGCCGTTTCCTGCTGAAATACCGCATGGGCATTGCCTTCGCCGACGAGCACGAGGAACTGCTGCAGGATGAGCCTTTTTTCCCTGATCGACGCCAAAAGCGAGAGCTGGCGGACAGGCTGCTGCCCTTGTACCTTGCAGGCCGCGCCAAGGGCGATATCCATGCATGCGCCCTGGCCGGGATCGAGTTCCCGTGCGGAAGCATCGGCAGCCTCTTGCTGGATCAGGAGATGAAGTCGATCGGCGCTTTTGCGCGCAACCTGGCGCCCGACGTGGCCGCCCCCATCCTGCCGCCGCACAGCCTGTCGGTCGAATTCGATCTTGACGGACAGAAATGGCGGCTGGGCGGTTCATTCAGCGACTTGCGCCCTGCCGGACGGGTACGCCATCGCTACGATAACGCGAATGCGGGGGACTACCTGTCCGGCTGGATCGAGCATCTGTTCCTGAATACAGCCGCCGCTCCGGCAAAAGCAGCTACGCAAACAATATGGCACTCGCGCAACGGCCATTACCGTTACCCGGAACTGCCGTGCGGAGACGCTATCGAACACCTGAGGCGCCTGCTGGAAATGTACCGGAGCGGATTGACCCGCCCGCTGCATTTCTTTCCCCGTACCGCATGGGCATACATGGCTAACGAGGAAAGCATGGGCAAGGCGGCCACGGCATGGAAAAGCAAGCTGCATGAAAACTGGGGCGAGGGATCGGATCCCTCATACCGTCTGGCATTGCGCGGCATCAAAAATCCGCTCGATGCCAGCTTTATCGAATGCTCTAAAACAGTGTTCGATCCGCTGCTGCGCCACATTGAAGACGGGAGGCTGTCGTGACCGCGGCCGAATTCGATGTCTTCAACTGCAACCTGGACGGCATCAGCCTGATCGAAGCATCGGCCGGCACCGGAAAAACCTGGAACATTTGCGGCATTTACCTGCGCCTGCTGCTCGAACGCGAGTTCGACGTGCAGCAGATTCTGGTGGTGACATTCACCAACACGGCGACCGCTGAATTGCGCGACCGCATCCGCACCCGAATCGTCGATATGCTGGCATGCATCGAGGGCGAGCAACAGGCAATCGACGATCCGTTCATCGCAGGCATGATCGGGACGCTGGAGCAAAAGCACGGCATCTCCCGCGCCGTCATGGCCGGACGGCTGAACCTGGCCTTGCAAAATTTCGACGAAGCCTCGATCTTTACCATACACGGCTTCTGCCAGCGTGCGCTCGCCAACAGCGCATTCAGTTCCGGCCAGGCATTTTCGCTTGAACTGCTGCCGGACGATTCCGAACTGATGACCGAAGTCGTCCACGACTTCTGGCGCCGCCACATTGCCGGCGAAGGCATGGGCCCTGAACTGGCCACATGGCTGATTCAGCAAAACCTGACTCCGGACAAGCTTGTCCCCCTGTTGCGGCGGGAACTGGCCAAGCCGCTGGCGAAAACCTTGTGGCCGGACGATATCGACCAGCCGCTGAACCTTGATAGCGCCGGGATCGCCTGCGCCTACGATGCCGCGCACATAAGCTGGCAAGAGCATCGCGACACTATCGAAGACTTGCTGCTGGCGGCGAAGGGCCATATCAATGGAAGAAACTATACCCCGGCCTCGATTGCAAAAGGCCGGGACGGCTTCGACGCCTACTTTCGATGCGGCGATCCGCTGGCCGTGCCCGACAAGAACTGCGACTTGTTCCGCACCGCCAGATTGATCGAAAAGACCAACGCCAACAAGGTCACGCCCAAGCATGCATTTTTCGACCTGGCCGAATCGATGCTCGACCTACGCGAGGATATCGGGCGCGAAATGGAACGGGCTTATCTGCAATTGATTAAAAAGCTGCTGCAGGAAAAAGACGCGATCCGGCAGCGAAAAAAAGATCAACGCCTGCTGGCTTACGACGATATTCTTTACAACCTGTATGCCGTCATGGAAAGCGGCGATTATCCTTGGATGGCGGGCTCGATCCGGCAACGCTTCCCGGCAGCGCTGATCGACGAATTTCAGGATACCGATCCGCTGCAGTTTTCGATTTTCAACTCGATCTACGGCGGCGCTGAAAACCCCGTCTTTTTCGTCGGCGACCCGAAGCAGGCGATCTACAGTTTCCGCAACGCCGACCTCAACGCCTACCTGGACGCGCAACGGATAACGACTGCCCGCTACACGCTCAAGCAGAACCAGCGTTCGACCAAGGGCTTGATCGACGCGCTGAATACGTTGTTCAGCGCCAATCCGAAGACCTTCATGCTGCCCGGCCTGGATTATGTTCCCGTCGCACTTGGAAGCAAGCCGCGCAAGCCGTTCCTCGACCATTCCGCTCCCCATGCCGAGCTTCAGCTCTGGATGCTGCCCAAAGACGAAAACGGCATGCCGGTTGAGCGCAGCCTTGCAAAAAACAAGGCTGCCGAAGCGACTGCCGGTGAAATCGCGCGCCTGCTGGCTGCCAGTCGAAACGGCGAAATCAGCATCGCCGGCCAGGCGCTGCGGGCCGCCGATATCGCCGTGCTGGTCCGCAGCCATGCACAGGGGAGCGCCATCAGGCAGGCGCTTGCCGCGCGCAATATCGGCAGCGTCGAACTGTCGCAGCGCAGCGTCTATCTGTCGCCGGATGCCGGCGAGATCGTGCTGGTGCTTGCGGCGATTCTGATGCCCGCGCGCGAAAGCTGGCTTCGCGCCGCCCTGGCAACGGAAATCATCGGTTGCAATGCCGCGGAAATCGCCGCGACGTCCGTCGATTCCGGCAGGCTGACGGATTACGTCGACCGCTTCTCCGAGTACAGAACCCAATGGCTGCGGCGCGGCATCGGCTTCATGTTCCGCCATCTGCTGACACAGGAAGGCGTCAGCGCCAGAATGCTGTGCCGCCCCGACGGCGAGCGCCGGCTGACCAACCTGCTGCATCTGGGGGAATTGCTCCATCAGGCCGCCGAGACGCACGATTCGCCCGAGGCGCTGCTGCGCTGGCTGCAAACCCGGCGCAGCGAGGAAAAGCATGGCGAGGAAGCTCAGCAACGGCTCGATTCGGACCGGAAACTGGTACAGATCGTCACTATCCATAAATCCAAGGGAATGGAATATGCGGTCGTGTTCTGCCCGTTCTTATGGGATAACGTCCAACTGCCGGGAAGGGGAATGCAAGGTCATGAATACCATGACGACGATGGAAAGGCGGTCATCGATTTCCGCTCCCTGTCGGATGAGGAAACAAAACAGATCAGAAGCCGGATCAGGCAGGAAAACACGGCCGAAACCTTGCGTCTTATCTATGTCGCGCTGACACGCGCCGTCTACCGCTGCTACCTGCTTGCCGGTTGCTATTCCAGAAAAACCAGAACGAGCCTGAGTACCTCCGAAAGCGTGGGCAGCCTGCTGAACTGGCTGGTGGCCGGCGACCGTACCGAACCGCAACACTGGCCGGTAAAAGACATGGCGCCGGCGGAGATCGAACTGGCCTGGAACTCGCTGAAGGCAAGATGCGGCGACCATATCAGCCTGATGCCGATGCCGTCCGGCGCCGGCTCGCGGCTGATTCTGGAAGATGAATCGCAGGATGCGTTGACAACCGCCCCGCTGCCCTCGTCGATCCCCGGCAGTTGGAAAATCAGCAGCTTCAGCGGGATGACGCTCAATGCGGTCAGCGAAATCGCCGCCAGCGATCATGATGTCCGCATTCAGGCTTTGGAAATACTCAGGCAACCCGAAGTAAGGCCGGGCGAGCTGGACCAGGACGATATTCTGCTTTTCCCTCGCGGACCGGACGCGGGCAACTGCATCCATGCCGCGTTTGAAAACTGCGATTTTACCGATCCGTCCGGCTGGGACCAGGCCGTCGAGAATGCGCTGCTCTACCATCCCCAGGAAGCCGGCAGCCTGAAAAACATCTCGCAGGCAGAGCGGCATTCGCGCCTGAAAGACATGATGCTGCGAATGATGAACGACGTCACCCGCACCTACTTGCCCGGCGGCATCCGGCTCGGCGATGTCGGCCTCGCGCGGCGCATGACCGAACTGGAGTTTTACCTGCCGTCCTCCGAGCTTGCTCCGGCTGCGCTGAACCGGATGCTGCAAGAGTTGGGATATACCATACCGCGCCTGGCTTTCGGCAAGCTGCAAGGGTATCTGAAAGGCTTCATCGACCTGGTGTTCGAGCACAGCGGCCGTTATTACATCCTCGACTGGAAATCCAACCATCTCGGTTATTCCTGCGCGGACTACCGGGAACAGCCGGTGGCGGAATCGATGGCCGAGCATGGCTATCATCTGCAGTATCTGCTGTATACGGTGGCTCTGAACCGGTACCTAGCTCAAAGGATACCGGATTACGACTACGAAACCCATTTCGGCGGCGTGCTGTATCTGTTCGTGCGCGGTATCCGGGCGAATTGGAGAAATGCCGCAGACGAACCCTGCGGCGTCTATTTTCACCGCCCCGACCAATCGGCCATTGAGCAGATAGATGCCGTCCTCGCCCCACAAACAGGAACAGCCTCATGCTGACAGACAGCCTTATTGAAACGCCGGCACAGCATCTCGCCGATGCATTTGCCGAACATGTCATGGCATGGGCAGGGAAGTATGACGCTCCGGAACGGTCGCTTGCACTGCTGCGCAAGGTAGCATGGCTGGCGAGCATGGGCACGACCGAGGGCAACGTTTGCGTATCGCTCGACAGGCTGGCTTCTTCCTTCGGCGGAATGAGCGTGGAGCAAATGAGCCGCCTGCTGCTCGACTCGAATATTGTCGGCACGAGCGCATCGCCCCAATCCTTTCCCCTGGTCGTGGATGACGAGGGACGCGTCTACCTGCACCGCTACTTCGACCATGAGCGGCGGCTGGCGCGCCGCCTGATCTCGGCCAGAACCTCTACCGGAGCAGACTGCGGCCTGTCCGAACGGCTCGATTCGCTGTTCGGAAAGACTTCTTTGGACGCAGAGGCGGACTGGCAAAAAATTGCCGCGGCCATGGCACTGCAGCGGCGACTGACCATCATCAGCGGCGGCCCCGGAACCGGCAAGACCACAACGGTCGCCAACTTGCTGGCGTGCCTGCTGGAACAGAACCCGAATGCCCGGATTGCGCTGGCGGCGCCGACCGGCAAAGCGGCGGCGCGCATGCTTGAGGCGATCCGCTCGCGTGCCGCCCATTTGCCCGGGCAACTGCAAGACCTGCTGCCAAAGGAATCGTTCACGATCCACCGCCTGCTCGGCGTGACGCCGGCGAGCGGCGTTTTTCGGCATCACGCCGGGAATCCGCTGGCGCTGGATGCGCTGGTGGTGGACGAGGCGTCGATGCTGGATACGTCGCTGGCGGCGAGCTTGCTCGAAGCGATGCCGCTTCCGGCGCGCATCATCCTGCTAGGCGACAAGGATCAGCTCGCGGCGGTCGAAGCGGGAGCGGTCTTTTCAGAACTCAGCGCCGATCCGACGCTCACCCCCGCCTGCATTGACGCACTTTCGTCGCTGACCGGCATTTCAAGCGACCGGATCGCCTGCCCTGTCCCGATCCAGGCAACGCCGCTGCGCGACAACGTTATCTGGCTATCGAAAAGCTTCCGCTTTGCCAGGGATTCCGGCATCGGCAGGCTCGCATCGGACATCAACCTGGGCAAGGCGGCGCAAGCTGCGGATTGGCTGCGCGCGAAAACAGACCAGAACGTTTGCTGGATCGAGGACGGCGGCAAGACGCCTGAAGCGCAGACGATGCAGACCATCCAGGACGGCTATGCCGACTATGACGCCGTCCTTCGTTCCGGCTCACAGGACAAGGAGAAGATATTTTCCGCTTTCGACCGCTTCCGCATATTGTGCGCTGTGCGCGAAGGCGCTCGAGGCGTCGTCGAGATCAACCGCTCGGTCAGCCGGCGCTTCCGGCTCGCTCTGAATCATCTGGACGATCAGGATCCGCGTGCGGAATGGTATCCCGGCAGGCCGGTTATCATGCTGCGCAACGATTACGTGCTGAAGCTGTTCAATGGCGATATCGGCATTGCGCTCCCAGACGGGTCTGGCCGGCTGATGGTGTATTTTCAAGATGAGAAAGGCTTTCGTCCTGTCGCTCCGGCCCGTCTGCCGGAACATGAGACGGCCTTTGCAATGACGGTGCACAAATCCCAGGGTTCGGAATTCGATTCCATCCTGCTATTGCTGCCATCTCAGCCGGGCCTCGCTGCCAGCCGCGAACTGCTCTATACGGCAGTGACCCGTTCGCGCAAGGAAATGACGTTGGTTTGCAGCGGGGAAGTTCTGGAACAGGCGATCAATACGCCAACAGGACGGCAATCAGGCCTGATCAGCCGCATGCGCGAAGCCGAGCGGGAAAACCTTGGCAAGGAAAACGAAGCGACGAGCTACCCCGGCGCTTGAATATCAGGTTCATGTGGGAGCCATGGATCGCATGATAACCGCATGGGAACAGACTCCGCAATCAGGCGAGACCTTGCCGGACACGCAGGGCTTACGCCGAAATTATCTAAAACTGTGTTTAGCCATGCCGGGAAGTCGGGCGAGCTTGAAATAATTCCCAAGCCCGACAGCGTCGTTGATCGCATACAGAGCATCGACAGATGTCAGCACCTTGCCGGCAGCGTCCCGAATATAGATGGATTCCCCCGATACGTTTGCCATGACGCCGTATCCGGACGCACTAAAACCTGGTCTGGATATATCGACCAGCTTCAACAGGCCTTTCCTGTCCCATTTCTTGGCATTGGCGACTTCCGCTTTGACTGGTCCGGAGCCCTTGTAGAAAACCGTAATCGGGGATTTCACAATGTTTCTTACGGCAGGGGAATTATTTAACATATAAAACTCCTTAATTATCAGTAAGAAAAACGACCTTTCAATATTGATTATTCTCTCCGTCCCTAAGCGTGCCGAGGTCTAGCCGTGCACGTGCACAAAGACGCTTGTTATTCAACAACAATGTCCAGCCCGCATGCAAGAATTATAGCGACCCCATTATTTTTTTTGCTGGCGGCATCGCAAAAGACTGAAGAAAAACCGTAATCGACCGTAACAGAAGGCAGGACACTTCTGATACGCCATCCCGCTTCAGCCTTAGTGAACGAATTACCTTAATAATTTATGGATGTGGGGAAACTTTTCCTTCATTTAATGATCTAAAGCAACATATTGTATTTGGCAATATACAGGTAGCCCGGGCTGAAAAAGGCTGCGGCTTCATTGACAGAGAATGAACATGGAAGAATTTCAAACGATTTCGGAAGCCACGGCGTACTACCGCTGTCGCGTGAACATACGACCTACGTACAGAGGTTGCAGGGCCAAGGAATCAATTCTGGCATTGAACGGTTTCGAGGTAACGCTGCAATGCGACGACCTGCACACCAGCGACGATGCCTATCCGGACGAGGTTATCTTTACGCCCTGCACGGACCAGATCAGGCAATTGTTCTTTACGCATGGCCTGCAATACCTGGCGGAAGGTGATATCACCATCCTGGAGCAAATCATGTCGATCAGTGGAAGATGCTGATCAGCCCTGGCCGACCGGATACGGGCCAGCGTCTAAAGTAGAAGCGCCCGCAACCTTTATCCATTTCCGACACGGAATTTCACTATCCCGCCCGATAAACGGCGAGGGATAGTGCGGATAACTATTTCCTAGTCCCATGCATACGATCCATCGATCCATCGATCCATCGATCAATCGATCAATCGTTATTGTTCACATTTTCTGTGGGGAATACTGTGGATAACCGGAAAGAGTCCCCTTAAGCAACTGATCCGTAAGGCAATATAGGATTTGATTAATATCAAGGCAAAACGGGAGAACGCCCTATTGTTTCCTGCCTGGAACTAGAGATAGTCCGACATAGATTTTTGTCATATGCCGCTCTCATGATATGGATAAGATTCGCACCAACGACGAACTCTATCGACTGACTGGAGAGAAATCATGGCGGATAAAGACTCAGCTCTAGGAAGGTTTGCACTCGGCCCGGTGCAAATGATTTTTCATTCAATCCAGCATTACAAAAGAACCCATCAAGGCAAATTGCCAAAGCGGATTGAACTGCATCCGATGGTCATGCAGGACTTTCGCAATCATTTGCAGATTCATCACCCGCACTACATTCACAGCGAAGTCGCACGCGGGATCTTCCTCGGAGTGCCAATCGTGCAGAATCCGAACGCCGAGCAGCCCAGGCTAATCACGCACGAGGGAAGCATCGAATACTTGTGACAACCGCACTCGCTGCCAGGCAACGCAAGTGGCGTGAACAACCCACTGCGCAAATGCGATCAATTACCTGGGAACTCAGGAAAGCAGGGAAAGCGCCTCCTCGTAGGTGATGCCTATACGATACTGAAGCAAATTGCGGGCGGCTCTTTGCACACTGGTGCCGCCCACCTCGATCTGCCTGCGGTAGGCACGCACCTCGGCTTTCAGCCTGAATCGTTTCGACAGCAAGTAGGCAAGCAGCCAAGGAATGACGAAAGATCTTCTTTGTTCCCCGAAATGCACCATCTCATGCTGGATCAGCCCATGGTGGTGGCGAAAGTGAGGCTGCACGAAAATGAACGGCCAGATCGCCAAGCCGTAAATGAATTTGGGAAGAAATCGGGTTTCAATGATCATGCGGGCAGTCTGACAGGAAAGCGAAATTCCTGCAGAAGGCAACCAGCACGACCACGTGGGTCTATCCCTGCCAGGCGGATCAAGGATTTACACCGTATTCCGGCGACATGATGAGCAAGAGGAAAAAGCGGCCTGAAATGCTGGCATATTTGCTGTCATTCCAGAGCCTATTCCACCCTAAACATTGGGTTTATAACCAGTGTTTTTCGTGTTAATGAAAATTAATACACTTTAAAATCAATAACTTAGGTAATTATTGATGGTGCGAGGAAGGGGACTCGAACCCCTACACCATTACTGGCGTCAGGACCTAAACCTGGTGCGTCTACCAATTTCGCCACCCTCGCCGGCTACCGCCAAGGGTGTGAATTTTACTGCATTTTTCCATTGAAATGACGTGTTTCTGATAGCTGGATGAAACATATGCCGGGTTCACCGTCATTCTCGCCGTTTGCACACCGATATTGACGCTTTGGCCCGCCTTTCCATTTTAAGTTCGAACGGCTAATGGAGAATTCCAGATTTCCTGCAGTTGTTCACCGATCCATCAGCGCCAGCCTGATTCCCAGCGATGTCAACACGCCTGCAGTCAGCCAGTCAAGGTACTTTGCCGCTTTTGGGCGTGCTTGAATAAAGCTGCCGATGCTGCCTGCAAAATAGCCTATCAGGCACATATTGACGATCGCCTGCAGCATGAATACGAATCCGAGCAACAGCATCTGAACCGGAATATGATCGCTTCCGGGCGTGACGAATTGAGGCAGGAACGCCAGGAAGAACATGGCGACCTTCGGGTTCAGCACGTTCATGATGAAGCCGCGCTTGAACATAGCGCCTGCAGGCAGCTCGATCGCTTGGCCCAGTTGAATTGCTGAACGCCCCGTCAGGGTTTTCCAGGCGAGATAAAGCAGGTATGCCGCACCCGCATATTTGATAACGTTGAATGCGATAACCGACGAGTAAAACACTGCCGATATGCCGAAGGCCGCCATCATGGTATGAACGCTGACGCCGCTGCACATGCCGAGCGCGGCAATTATCGCCGGTTTCCTGCCATGGGCGATTCCCTGCGTCATGACAAAGATGTTGTCCGGCCCCGGCGATATCGTCAACGCCATCGAAGCGCACAAAAAATAAAAAAGCATCGGGCCGGTCATTGCGGAAACCCTTAAACGAACAAACGGCCATTATAAGCAAAGTCAGCAGTTATAATGATAAAAGGAACTGGAAATGAGAATTGCATGCCGTTCGGCAAGAACGAAGCATATCGCGACTCATGCTCTAAGCAGAAAAGCGCTTCGTTTTCCGACTGGCATAGTGAATGTATCCCGGCAATTCGCCTTCGAGCGGTACAGGCAATGATTCTCGGCAATACGATTTGATTTTTCTCAAATGCCTTGCGCCGAACTCGACAATACTATGGTTATGTCGGTCTTAACGCGTGAAGGCTTTGATATGCGATCCATACCAGCTTCAGACAAGTATTTCTTGCTCGTTGCGGACAGGGAATGCGGAGAATGCATGGTTTGTTGCCATCATTTGTCGATAAATGCACCTAATCTGAAAAAACCTGCTGACGTGCTGTGCGATAACTGCATGATCAACAATGGATGCCGCATTTACGAAACCCGCCCCAACGTCTGCCGTACATGGCATTGCCTGTGGAGGCGCACCGAAGCCCTGCAGCCGGAACTGAGACCGGATAAATCAGGCGTGATCTTTTCGCTGAAAATAAACTATGAACCAAGGTATATTTTCGAAAATGCTTATATCGCATGCATGGCGCTGACAAACCCTTGCGTATTCAATTCACCGGCAGTGTCCGAAGCGATCGACATGTTTGTTAAAGAAAGCTCCTTTCCGGTCTGGCTCAGCTTTCAGGGAAGCAAATCGCTTTTCTATCCCGGCGCGGAACTGGCCAACGCTATAACCACCCCGTCCACAACCGAATCCACGCCCCTGCTGGAGCAAGGAAAATCCTGGCTCGATAATTACAATGCAATGCTGGAGCCGCTTCAAAACCGGCAAGCCATGTTCGGCCATGAATTTTTGCGCATCTGACCTTGAAATGGTGGTGGAGCGGATGAGGATCGAACTCACGACCTCTGCATTGCGAACGCAGCGCTCTCCCATCTGAGCTACCGCCCCAAACTGCCATTCCTGATATTCTAATACGCGATTGCCCACCCCGAACAAGGAATGCAAGTAAAGCAACAGATAGAAGTATTTTTTGGGCTACATGCGCTGTCCTGTCTGAGCGATCATCGCTGAAGGCTCGAAAACGCTCGCCTCAATTGGCTGGTCTATTATTCTGCCATGACAACCTGACGGGACAGAAAATGGAAGCATTGGCCTTATGAATGCATGTTACCCGGCATTGGCAGGCGTTCCGCACAGCATTTATTTCTCGCTGTTAGGAACCGGACAATAGACCGCCCCCTTCTTTAGTATCCCTTCAAGTTCCTGCGCCGACAAAGGATCTGAAAAAAGATAGCCCTGAACGAAGTCGCACCCGGCATTTTGCAGCAGATCGCGCTGCGCTTTGGTCTCGACTCCTTCGGCAATGACCTTGATGTTCAGCTTGTGCGCCATCACGATGATCGCCTCGCATAAAGCCAGATCGTTCGGATCAGTCTCCAGATCGCGCACGAAGGTCCGGTCGATCTTCAGCCGGTCGATATCGAATTTCTTCAAATAAGACAAGGATGAGTAACCGGTGCCGAAGTCGTCCAACGCAACTTCGATGCCGGCATCGCGATAGGCCAGGAGTTGCTTGGCCACTCCGGTGTTCGCATCCATCAAAATCCCTTCCGTAATTTCAACGGTGATGCTTTGACCGGGCAAGTCGAGCTCTTCCAGTTGGCTCAACCACCTCGGCACATCGCTCTCGCTGGACTTGAACTGCACCGGTGACTTGTTGATGCTGATCTGGAAATCGGGATGATGGGTTTTCCGCCACTTCACGGCCTGGTTCGCCGCTTCGGAAAAGACCCAGTCGCCGATCTCCTGGATCATGCCGGTTTCTTCGGCAACCGGAATGAACACGGACGGGTCGATCAGGCCGCGCTCCGGATGATGCCAGCGGATCAGGGCTTCTGCCTTGTTGATGCAGCCGCTGGAGAGATCGACTATGGGCTGATACACCAGGCTGAACTGCTTGCCGGCTATCGCATTGCGCAATTCGTTGACCAGCCACATCCGCTCCTGCGCCGCCTGCTGCATGAAATCGGTGAAATAGCTGTAGCGGTTTTTTCCAGCCTGCTTGGCAGCGTACATGGCCTGGTCCGCGTTGATCAATAGCTCATCCATGCCGGTGGCATCCTGCGGATACAGCGTGATGCCGATGCTGGCCGATACGTGCGCGACTTCGTTATTCAGCTTGAACGGCTCTGAAAGCACGTGCAGAATATGCTCGGCGACCGTGCCAACATTGCCGGAATCGCGCAGGTCTGACAGGATGATGGTGAATTCGTCGCCGCCCAAACGCGCCACTGTATCGGTATCGCGCACGCAGCCCAGAAGCCGCTGCGCCGTCTCCTTCAGCAGCAGGTCTCCCATGTCATGGCCGAGCATGTCGTTGACGTCCTTGAAGCCGTCCAGGTCCATGAACATCAGCGCCAGCGGCTGGCTGGATCTGGCCGCCTTGCGCAGTTCACGCTGCAAATGATCCTGGAACATGCGCCGGTTCGGCAGGCCCGTCAGCGCGTCGAAGTTGGCCTGCTGCCATACCAGTTCTTCCGACTTCTTCTTTTCAGTTATATCGGAAATAAGCGCCACCCTTCTATGCACCGAGCCGTCCGAATTGTAATTCGTGTTGATGGCGGTCAGTACGGCAATTAATTCTCCGTTTTTGGACCGGTTCCATAACTCGCCTTTCCAGCTCCCGGTCGCGTCAAGCGCCTGCCACATATCCCGGTAAAAGGCATCGTCGTGCCGGCCCGACTTCAGGATGCTCGGATTCTTGCCGATGGCTTCTTCAGCCGCATAACCCGTGATCTCCTCGAAAGCAGGATTGACTGCAACAATCCTGTTCTCGGCGTTCGTCACCAAAATCGCTTCGCTGCTGCTCTGGAAGACCGTGCCCGCCAGCTTCAACTCTTCTTCAGCCCGTTTTTGCTCAGTAATATCCCGCAACGTCAGTACGCCAAGGTATACCGCACTTGCATCGTTAATGATCTGAACGCCGCTATAGGCAATTATCCTGGGATGGCCTGTCTCTCCGTTTTCAATGCGCACCTCCATGTTATTAATGGTTTCGCCTCGCAATACGCGCGGCAAAGGCCACTCCGACCTGGGCAGGGCATGGTCTTCCGAATCGAATAATTTAAACTCATGCTCATAATCTTTCAATTGCCGCCGGGCATGCTCGAGATCATGAAAACCCTGCATTTGCAGGGCCGCCTGGTTCATGGACAGTAAATTCCCGTCAAGATCGGAAATAACGACCCCTTCCCTGATGTTTTCCAGAACCGCCTCCAGTTGCTGAAGCGTCTGCAGCCGTTCCTTTTCCGCTTTTTTTCGTTCGGTAATATCGCGTATGATTTTTTGAACGAATGCGCCTTTTTCTGTTTCGATCAGACGGGAGTTGACTTCGGCTGGGAATTGCGAACCATCGTTCCTGATATAGCTGCCTTCATAAAGCAGGCTCTTGTTTCTTTTTATCTCATTCCAGTGTTGATCGAAATTTTCCCTGTCGGCCGAAGCATGCAATTCCCGAATATTCCGGCCCAGCAGCTCCCGACGGCTCAGGCCGTAGGCCGTTTCCGCCCGCTCGTTAACCTCGACTATATTGCCGCCTTCGTCCAGCAGCAGGATGATGTCGTTGGCGTACCGGGTCAGGTAGTCGAATTGCTGCGTCAGAAGCTGCCGTCTGAGTTCGGACTGCAACTGCGCCGCCCGGTATTGCGCGTTGCGGTTGCGCCACCAGAAGAACAAGACAAGACTTGAAATCGACAGCAATACCAACGTCGTC
>Ga0366787_1004_pt1 | contig 70991 bp, 60 predicted proteins | sample TotcelN113001M10_FD_207045 | JGI IMG/M metagenome (GOLD analysis project Ga0366787, IMG submission 207045) | Enriched cells from coal bed in the Powder River Basin, Montana, United States - Total cells N11 rep2 HSBNCT.N11.300.1.M10 ...
CACGGTCACGCAGCAGAATGCGGCGCTGGTGGAAGAGGCGGCGGCTGCGGCCGAATCGTTGCAGGACCAGGCCAGGAACCTGGTTCAGGTGGTCGGCGTGTTCAGTACCGGCCAGGAGTTTACAATAACCGCGCCGGCAGCCGGAAAAGCGCTGCTTGCCAGACCGAATGCCGCGCTTGTCGCAAAGGCTGCGCCGGCCATCAGAATTGCGGCCGCCCCACCTTTAACCAAGGGCGACGACTGGGAAGAGTTCTAACGCTCTCTGAATTCAGACCAGTACTAGGGAAACTGCACTGGCCCGACGTAGAAGCCCAGAAATATTACGAAGAATTGTGACAGTAAGGCATTCTGGCCGTTGGGAATATAGTGAAGAAGCCGGTTGGCAGTTTCGGAACCATTCGTGGCGGCGTGAATAAATGCCGGCAGAGAAGCAATTATTCAGCCCATGAACGAGAACAAAAATCCTTAAAAAATAGTTACTTTTTATACGCCTGCAAAATGACGTCTTCTTCAAGCCTGTCGATCTCGCGCTGCATCTTGCTGAAAACGGAAACGATTTTCTTGCGAGCAATTTCAGCGTCATCTCCCTGTTTCGCACTTTTGACAAGTTCATCCAGAAGGGATTCGAGTTGTTGTTTATTCATTTTTTCTCCTGCAAATAAATAGAATGTCAGCGTTCAAGATATCCGATTTATGTCGTGAATTTCGTTTCCCGGACAGATGGCGGCTCACTAGTCAGACCGCCAGTTCATTCGTCATTTTTTGACCGGTATAAGTGAACCTAATTTTATATGGTTTCAGTTTGCCACATCAGGCAAAACAAAGCAGCCGGCAAAAAGCAAAAGTTTAAGGAGAAGCAGAATTCGGGCGTTTGCATGAAAAGCTCCCGGTCGCCACGCTGTATTTAATTCAGCCGGTGCTGTTATTGCTTCTCGACTTCAGAACGTTATAGCCATCGATTGGCGCATTATCAATGAGTGCGGGCATGGCTGGCTTAGCATTTCAAAAAAACCACCGATTTCCCTTAGATCTTGCCAATATATGATGCCATCTCCCGCATCAGAGTCAACGACTCCCTTGCTGATCGTGCTCAATACGAAGGCGGGCAAGAAAGATGCAGCCGCGACTCGCACGATCATCGAAAAAATTCTTATTCAAGCCGGACGGCCTTATAAGCTGTTCGTCGTCGAGGACGTCGGATTGCTTGAGGAAATGGCGCGTCTGGCGGTTGATGAAGCCGTCGCAACCGGGGGCGCGGTAGTGGCTGCCGGCGGCGATAGCACTATCAGCGCGGTGGCGCGGACGGCGTTCGGCAGCGGATGCGCTTTTGGCGTCCTGCCCCAGGGGATTTTTAACTATTTTGGCCGCGCTCATGGTATCCCGGAGAATACGGCCGAGGCAGTTCGCGTACTGATGGACGCACGGATTCAGCCGGTGCAGGTCGGGCTCGTCAATGATAGGGTATTCCTGGTCAATGCAAGCCTTGGATTGCACTCCCATATAGTGGAAGATCGAAAAACATACACGCGGCAATATGGCCGCAGCCGTCTGGTCGCCTTCTGGGGCGGCTTCATGACCTTGCTGCACCATCACAGGAAGTTGCGCATCAGCATTGAGTATCAAGGCGAGATTCGCGAAATGTGCGCCCTGACTTTATTCGTGTGCAACAATTCGCTGCAACTCGAACGGATAGGCATACCGCTTTCTCATAACTTGGAACGAGGTCAGCTTGCCGCCTTCATGCTGCGGCCGGTCGGAACATGGAAAATGCTGTGGTTGCTGGTTCGCGGAGCGCTTGGCCGACTTGGGTAAGCAAAAAACGTGATCAGCTTCGCTTTTGATAATATCAAAGTCAGACTGCCGGGCTTTTATGGCAGGCGCCGCATCAAGGTGGCGATTGATGGGGAAATTGCCGAGCTTGGTTTGCCTCTTGAGTTTCGTGTTGCGCCCGATCCTCTCTATCTGTTGAAGCCGTCATCCGAGGCAGGGAGGAACGACAGTGCGTTTGCTGCCGTGATCGCATGAAAACGCTGATTCAGATTTCCGACACGCATTTTGGCACCGAGCGGCCCCCTGTGGTGGAAGCGCTGGTTCGCTTCGTGCGCGATCAGGCGCCAGGGCTGATCATACTGTCCGGCGACATTACGCAGCGAGCGCGGCGCAGCCAGTTTCGCGCCGCGCGGGCTTTCCTGGACCGTCTCGGCGATGTTCCGATGCTGGTTATCCCCGGCAACCATGACATTCCATTATTCAACCCGGCAGCGCGAATTTTCTGGCCTTACAGGAATTATCGGCGCGAACTAGGTGGAAATCTGGAGCCTGAATTCGAATCCGAGGATGTGCTTGCCATTGCATTGAATACCACACGCCGCTATCGTCACATCGATGGAGAACTGTCGCACCAACAGATCGAGCGCGCTGCAAGCCGGCTTGAGCGAGCCGAAACGGATCAGTTGCGCATCGTCGTCACGCATCAGCCTGTTTGCGTAACTCAACCGGAAGACAAGCATAATCTTCTGCATGGGAGTGACGAAGCAGTAAGGCGCTGGGCAGCAGCAGGAGCGGATCTGATTCTGGGAGGGCACATTCACCTGCCTTATGTGTGCGCGCTTCATGAAAGCATGGAGGGGCTGCCGCGACGCACATGGGCGGTGCAGGCCGGCACGGCAACGTCCGCACGCGTCCGATACGGAGCGGAAAATTCGGCCAACCTGATCCGCTATCGCAACGGCGCAAATGGCATGCAGTGCGAGGTTGAACGCTGGGACTATCAATCCGGCTTGCTCTGTTTTGTTCCAGTAGTCTCGCATGTGCTGGACTGCGAACGGGTTCCCTGCGGGGCAAATGTTCAGCGTGCGGCTGAATGAGGAAGAGGCTGAATTTCCAGATTCAACTTTTACTCATTTGCCATGGCCATTTTCCATTCAGCTCCAGTTCCAGGGCAGTACTGAGGAAAGTCCGTATCACTACTATGATGCCCAGAACAAACACCTTTTGCAGCGTCGGCTCAACCGCTACGGTACGGATAATATCGCCGGCAACCAGGAACTCCAGACCCAACAGGATAGCCCGTCCCAAATCCTGCCGGTATCCCTGGTATGCATTTCTCCATTGTCCCCGGCCATGGATCAGGAAATTCCCCGTAGCGAAAACGGCTCCGGCAATGACGATCAACACGCCGATCCCATCTATGACTGTGCCGGCATATACAACGAACCGGCTGTAATCCGCCAGCAGCTCCATTGTCAGGATGGCGAAGCAACAGCCAGCTTGCGGCACTCTTCGGCGCAGCGGCGACAGGCTGCCGCGCAGGATTGGCAGTGATCCATCTGGAATTTGGCGCATTCATCGCCGCAGGCTTCGCAGATTTCCGCGCACAGCCAGCAAACCTGGCCGGAAAATTCGCTGCCGCGCGCCATCATGCCGGCTGCAAGACGGCAAATCGCCGCACAGTCAATGTCGAGCGCGATACAGCGGGCCATCATCATCGGGTCGGACTCTTGCAGGCAGGCGGCCGTGCAACGGTCGCATTCATCCGCGCAGGAATTGCAGGCATCGATACAGGTTTTGTAGTTGTCGTGCGCCATGGTCGCTCTCCTTGGAAAATTAATCATGTCTTGCATCGGCTTTGAGATCAACGGGTCGGTTCAATGCTTGTTGACTAATTAGACCTGTGTTTGGAGATTGGTTCTACAGTGCGCGGTTGCAAGTTTGAAGTATGTTGCGGCAGCGCTTTATGACCGCAGGGGCAATCGAGAGGCATGGCGCGTTCCACCATGCTGTCAGTGCTGTCTTTGGCGTTTCAGGAGGAAGGCAATTCGAACCCGTCGGCTCCGAATTGCCTGATCAGGCCGTCCTGCCCAATGGCGATCCAACCGCCGCGAACGGGATCGCTGTCGTATTCCCAGTCGGGCAGCACATATCGATTGCATTTGCTGCTGCCGGAGGCGTATTCATGGCGTGCCGGGCGGTGGGTATGGCCGTGAATGATAATGGATGTACCCGTTTGTTCGAATAGCATGGCAATTGCCGCAGGGCTGACATCCATGATGGAATCGGTTTTTGCATACTGCGCTTTCCGGCTTTCTTTGCGCATTCCCTCGATGATCGACTTGCGCTGTTCCAGCGGCATTGCAAGAAACTGCTTCTGCCATTCGGGGTTGCGCACCTTGCTTCGGAAATCGACATATGCCTGATCGTCAATGCATTGTGCGTCACCGTGCGTCAAGGCGATGCGACGGCCTGCAATGACTGCGATATAGGGATCGGGCAGGAGAATCATGCCGGTTGCACGTGCAAAACCCTCACCCACCAGAAAATCGCGGTTGCCGGCGATCCAGTGGATTTCAATGCCGGAATCGCTTAGTTCACGTAACGCCCGGACTACTTTACGATGAAAGGCAGAGTTAATATCGTCATCTCCCGCCCAAGATTCGAACAGATCGCCCAAAATGTACAACTGCCGTGAGCACATCGCATGCCGCCGCAGAAAATCAAAAAACGCTTCGGTGGTTTTTGGATGCGACTGCTGCAAGTGCAGGTCGGAAATGAAAAGCGCAGCATAAATCGGCTGCGCATTTTCGATATTGGCGTGCATAAAAATTGAAATGCGCGAAGAAGGAATTAGACCTCTTCCGCCTTTTCGATCACAACGTCTTCAGCGGGAACATCGGCGTGCATGCCGCCGCGGGTGGTTTTGACGCCTTTGATTTTATCGACGACGTCGGTGCCTTCCGTTACCTTGCCGAAAACGCAGTAGCCCCAGCCGTCTTGTCCCGGATAGTCGAGAAAGCTGTTGTTGCTAATGTTGATGAAGAACTGGGCCGTGGCCGAATGCGGATCGGATGTGCGCGCCATGGCGACGGTGTACTCCGTATTCTTGAGGCCGTTCTTTGCTTCGTTTTCCACCGGCGCACTGGTCGGTTTCTGTTTCATGCCCGGCTCGAAGCCGCCGCCCTGGATCATGAAGCCATCAATGACGCGATGAAAAATCGTGCCGTTGTAATGGCCGGAACGTACATAGGAAAGAAAGTTCTCAACAGTCTTCGGCGCTTTTTCAGCGTCAAGTTCAATCTTGATGTTGCCGAAGTTGGTGGTGAGCATAACAGCCATGATAGTCCTTGTTTGATGAGGTAATGGTTATTGGAAAAAAGCCGCAAAACTGTCCGGCACGGTTATATCGTCCCGATGGGATTGCAACCGGATTGTTCGTAAAAAAACAGTACAAGAGCAAGAGGCAGAAAATAAAATGGCATGGGCAAGATTGCGCCAAAAGCACGAATTTTAAATTTTATCAATGCTATACTTTGTTCTGAAAAATGTTCATTTTATCAAAGTTTCCGCATAATAAATTGATCGGCGAACGCCTTCCTTTAAGTGACGAAAACACTTCTGTAATAATTCATGCCGTAAGTGAAGCAAGGTGATGTAAAGAATTCCATATCGAAGTAGAATGCCTCCCCCGCCTCTCAAGGACAGCAAAGCGCTTTTTCATGACTAATTTGCAGATTTACAATACCCTGACACGAAGCAAGCAGGTTTTTACTCCGATCGAGCCCGGGAAGGTTCGCATGTATGTGTGCGGCATGACGATTTATGACTTTTGCCATATCGGACATGCGCGCATGATGATGGCTTTCGACATCGTGTACCGCTGGCTAAAAACGAGCGGATATGAAGTCACTTACGTTCGCAACATTACCGACATCGACGACAAGATCATCAACCGCGCTGCGGAAAACGGCGAGCCGATCTCGCACCTGACATCCCGTTTTACCGAGTACATGCACGAAGATACGCGCGCGCTCGGCATTCTTCCTCCGGATCATGAGCCGCACGCAACCGATTTCGTGCCGCAGATGCTGGATTTAATAGATAGGCTGGAAAAGAACGGCCTTGCTTATCAGTCGCCCGATGGCGACGTCAACTACTCCGTGCGCGACTTTCCCGGCTACGGCAAGCTTTCCGGCAAGTCGCTGGACGACCTGCGCGCCGGAGAGAGGGTGGACGTCAATACCGGCAAGCGCGACCCATTGGATTTCGTTCTTTGGAAGTCGGCCAAGCCATCCGAACCGGCCGAGGTTAAATGGCCGTCTAAATGGGGTGCAGGGCGCCCTGGCTGGCATATAGAGTGTTCCGCGATGTCTTGCCAACTGCTCGGCGAACGCTTCGATATTCATGGGGGCGGAGCCGACTTGCAGTTTCCGCACCATGAGAACGAGATTGCCCAGTCCGAAGGCGCTTTCAAGCACCCGTTCGTCAATTACTGGATGCACAATGGGTTCGTGCGCGTCGACAATGAAAAAATGTCGAAGTCCTTGGGAAATTTCTTCACTATTCGCGAAGTGCTGGAAAAATACGATGCCGAGGTATTGCGCTTTTTCATCATTCGCTCGCATTACCGCAGCCCGCTCAATTACTCGGACACGCATCTGGACGATGCGAAAGCCGCGTTGACCCGGCTCTATACCGCATTGAAGGATGTGCCTCCGGACGACATGCAACCGGACTGGAGCGAGCCCCATGCCGTTCGTTTCGCCGACGCAATGAACGACGACTTCAATACGCCGCTGGCAATAGCCGTATTGTTCGAGTTGGCCAATGAAATCAACAGGACGAAGTCGCCCCGCTTGGCTGCCCAACTGAAAGCCCTTGCCGGCACGATTGGCATTTTGCAGCGGCCTCCAAAGGAGTTTCTGCAAGGCGCCGGTTCCGGCGTCCCAAGTGATGAAGCCATGATCGCCGGGCAGATCGAGGCGAGGACGGCGGCCAAGAAAGCCAGAAATTTTGCCGAAGCCGACCGTATTCGCACTGAACTGCTGTCTAAGGGAATCGTCCTGGAAGACAAGCCGGGCGGCATTACCGAGTGGCGACGTTCATGAGCGTGATCGCAACATCGGCTGCGCTGGCTGTTCCTTCTTACTGGGAACAGGCCAAAACGGAGCTTATGCAGCGCGACCGCATTCTCAAGAAGCTGATTCCAGAGTGTGGAAACAGCTATCTGGTTGGACGGGGCGACCCCTTCAAGACACTGACGCGTTCGATCATCGGACAGCAGATATCGGTCAAGGCGGCAGAATCCATCTGGCAACGCTTTCGGCTTGCTTGTCCTGGATGCACGCCGGCGCAAGTCATGAAAACAGGCCCTAATGATTTGCTGCTGTGCGGGCTGTCGAAACGCAAAACCGAATACCTGATTGATCTGGCCGATCACTTCCGCACGCAGCGGGTACAAGCGGAGAAGTGGGCAGAAATGCCCGATGAGGACGTGATCGCCGATCTGACGCAAATTCGCGGCATCGGCCGCTGGACTGCGGAGATGTTTCTTATATTTAATCTGCTGCGTCCGAACGTGTTTCCCCTGGACGACGTGGGCTTGCTCAAAGGCATCAGTACCTGTTATTTTTCAGGAGAACCAGTTTCCCGCAGTGACGCGCGCGAGGTTTCGGCCAACTGGGAGCCCTGGCGAACAGTTGCCACATGGTATTTGTGGCGCAGCCTCGACCCGGTTCCGGTAGAATACTGAAAATATCGTGTAGTAAAGGAGATGTAGTGACCAAAACGACTTTTCTCAACTTTGAGCAGCCGATAGCGGAACTGGATTCAAAAATTCAGGAATTGCGCTTCGTGCAGGATGACTCTGCTGTTGATATTTCGGAAGAAATTTCCCGGTTGGCCAAAAAAAGCCAGCAGTTGACAAAAGATATATATGCGAAGCTGACGCCTTGGCAGGTGTCGCAGATTGCGCGCCATCCGCAGCGTCCTTATACGCTGGATTACATCAGGGAAATTTTCACCGACTTTCACGAGTTGCACGGCGATCGCGCTTTTGCCGATGATACGGCGATTGTCGGCGGTCTGGCGCGCTTCAATGGCCAGGCATGCATGGTAATTGGCCATCAAAAGGGCCGGGATACCAAGGAGCGAGGCTATCGCAATTTCGGCATGCCGAGGCCGGAAGGCTATCGCAAGGCGTTGCGCCTGATGCGGATGGCGGAAAAGTTCGGCCTGCCGATCTTCACCTTTGTCGACACGCCTGGCGCATTCCCCGGAATCGACGCGGAAGAGCGCGGCCAATCAGAAGCGATCGGCCATAACCTGTACGTGATGTCGGAATTGAAGGTGCCGATTATTGCAACGGTCATCGGCGAAGGCGGATCGGGCGGCGCATTGGCGATTGCGGTTGGCGATGCGATTCTGATGCTTCAGTATTCGGTTTATTCAGTGATCTCCCCGGAAGGATGCGCGTCGATTCTCTGGAAAACAGCCGAGCGGGCCAGCGATGCCGCCGAAGCGCTCGGCTTGACCGCCCACCGCCTGAAAGCCATTGGCCTGATCGACAAGATCGTCACTGAGCCGCTGGGCGGCGCCCATCGCGATCCGAAGCAGATGGCAGTGATGCTGAAGCGCGCGCTGGCCGATACGCTGCGCCAGTTCCAAGGTGTAAAGACCAAGGATTTGCTGGCGGCCCGGCTTGAAAAATTGATGAGCTACGGCCAGTACAAGGAAATCACGCCCTGATATGAGGAGCCCGACAGCAACGTGGTAAAGATAAAAGAGGCTTTTGAGCGCGCGCTGGGAGAAATCCTGGCGCGCGTTTCTCTTTCGGACGGCGAAGATGCCGACCATGGGAACCTGCGGTCCATCGCCGTCGCCTACAGCGGTGGCCTGGACTCTTCTGCGCTGCTTCATCTGGCCCATGATTATTCAAGGGAGCATGGCATTTCCTTGCACGCCTTTCATGTTCACCATGGACTGAGCGGCAACGCGGATGAGTGGCTTAGGCATTGCGAGAGCCAGTGTGAACGTCTGGGCATCAGTTTTGACGTGCGTCATGTGGCGATCACCAAGGATAACGGGAAGGGAATCGAGGAAGCCGCACGATCCCGCCGCTATGCTGCGCTAGGAGAGATGTGCAGGACCCACCAAGTGTCCTTGCTGCTGACCGCGCATCATCAGGATGATCAGGCAGAGACGGTGCTGTTGCAGTTGTTGCGGGGGGCGGGCGTGGCGGGATTGTCCGGCATGGACGCGTCGAACACCGCCGCCGGTTTGCTGGGCGATCCCGATCTGACTCTGGCAAGACCGCTTTTATCGGTAACGCGCAATGACCTGGAGTCATACGCGGCACGCAGGGAAGCGGATCATGTCGAAGACGAGTCGAACGCCGATTTGCGTTTTTCTCGCAACGCATTGCGGCACCAGGTACTGCCGCTATTGGCGCACCATTTTCCCGGTTTTCAGGAACGGCTTGCCAGAACGGCACGGCACGCGCAGTTCGCGCAGCGGCTTCTGGATCAGCTGGCGCAAGCGGATTGGCAAATTTGCCGGGATCGGGAGCATCTTGATGCGGGCCGGCTCAAGTGCCTCGATTCCGACAGGATCAGCAATCTTCTGCGCTACTGGCTCGGTCTGCACGGTTTGCAAATGCCCTCGACTGCCTGGTTGTTGCAGGCGCAGACGCAGCTGCTGGCGGCGAGAGACGACGCCCAGATATGCATCGCCCTGGCGGATTGCGAGATCAGACGCTACCGAAACCGAATCATGCTGATCCATAAATCGCACCTTGACGCCGACGAAGTCGCCCTGCCTTTTGCGTGGCGTGGTGAAACGCAGATATACGTGAAGGAATATGGCGGAACCCTGCAATTCTCGGCGACGGAGCTGGATGGAGTGGATGCGGTTTGGCTGCGCGGCCAGCAGTTGCAGATACGGAACTACCGCGGTGAGCTTAGGCTGAAAATTGCGACGAACCGCTCGACCAGAAGCCTGAAATCCCATTGCCAGGAACGAAGCATTCCGGCATGGGAACGCAAACAGATGCCCTTGCTTTTTATCGGCGCCGAATTGCTGTTTGCCGCCGGCGTTGGAACGGCCTGCAAGTTTCTGGGCGAAGGGCCTGGTCAGCGTATTCGCATCACTTGGGAATCGGATCGCAAGGATATCGCGGCTGCTGGTGCATAAGGTAAATCATTTCGTCATGCAGTCTGCGAATCGGGCTGGAGCCGGGAATCGCTGCTGTCTGCTCTTTTGATAAGCGCCATGCAGAATCGGGATGCAGGGCTTGCGGATTTCATAAACGGCTCGGCAAACAGCGTTCTTTACTTGTGAATTTGCATGGCTCCATGTAAAGTTCAGCCTGATTTTTATCAGTTTTTTTCACCATCAACAACATTTTCGATTTATGCCCCTAATCGTCCACAAATACGGCGGCACCTCGATGGGTTCCACGGAACGCATCAAAAATGTCGCCAGGCGGGTCGCCAAATGGCATGACGCCGGTTATCAAATCGTCGTGGTGCCCTCGGCCATGTCCGGAGAAACCAACCGGCTGATAGCGCTGGCGAAGGAAATCATGCCCCAGCCAGACCAACGGGAACTGGATCTGATTTCGTCCACCGGGGAGCAGGTTTCGATCGGTCTTTTGTCGCTGGCACTGATTGCTTTGGGCAAGAAGGCGGTTGCCTATACCGGCTGGCAAGTGCCGATACTGACCGATTCTGCCTTCACCAAGGCGCGCATCCAGTCGATTGACGGCGCCAAGGTGAAGCGCGATCTGGATGAGGGCAAGATCGTTATCATCGCCGGTTTCCAGGGAGTGGACGATGGCGGGAACATCACCACGCTTGGCCGCGGTGGATCCGACACCTCGGCAGTAGCCGTGGCGGCTGCGCTGAAGGCGTCCGAGTGCCTGATCTATACCGATGTCGACGGTGTGTACACGACCGATCCGCGCATCGTTTCCGAAGCGCGGCGGTTGAAAAAGATTACCTTCGAGGAGATGCTCGAGATGGCGTCGCTCGGATCGAAAGTACTGCAGATCCGTTCGGTCGAGTTCTCGGGAAACTACAAGGTTCCGACCCGTGTCCTGTCGTCGCTGACAGACCCGATGATGCCGCTGGAAGAAGAGGCCGGTTCCGGCACATTGATTTCGTTTGAGGAAAATACAGATATGGAACAAGCTGTCATTTCGGGAATTGCTTGCAGCCGCGACGAGGCCAAGATCACGGTTCTGAACGTGCCGGACAAGCCGGGCATCGCCTATCAGATCCTGGGCGCAATTGCCGACGCGAACATCGAAGTCGACATGATCATCCAGAACCAGTCAGTCGAAGGAAAAACCGACTTCACGTTCACTGTGCCGCGTGGCGACTATGCGCGATCCATGGATGTGCTGAATACGAAGGTCAAGGAACACATCGGCGCGACCAGCATTGTCGGCGATGCGCGGGTGTCGAAAGTGTCGGTAATCGGCGTCGGCATGCGCAGTCACGTCGGCATTGCATCCAAGATGTTTCGCACGCTGGCTGAAGAAGGCATCAACATCCTGATGATTTCTACATCCGAGATCAAGATATCGGTGCTGATCGACGAGAAATACATGGAACTTGCTGTCCGGACTTTGCACAAGGCATTCGATTTGGAAAATGTCTGATTCCGTTTCAGACTGAAACCGGTACGGCGCTACGTTGGCTCGCTTGGTCGCGCCGGCTTGTCCCGTATTAAACGGAAAAATCCGTTTTCCAGACCCGCGCCTGGCTAGATATTCGGTAAACCGCAGGGGTTGGGCTCGACGGGCTTGTACTGCGATATGAGAATTGCCAGCGCGCACGAATAAACCCTTGATTCGGGCGAATCGGAGCGACTGGTCAGAATGATCGGCACTGTCGCTCCGGCTACGAGCCCGGCCGCAGTGGCGCCAGCCAGGTATTCCAGCTGTTTTGCCAGCAAATTGCCGGATTCGATTTCCGGCGCGATCAGAATATCCGCCTCTCCCGATACGGATGAACGGATTCCCTTGCGCTTTGCAGCCTGTGCTGATATTGCGTTGTCATACGCTAGCGGGCCGTCGATGATGCATCCGGAAATCTGGCCTCGGTCCACCATTTTGCAAAGAGCCGCCGCATCGATGGTCGCCTGTATTTTCGGCGTGACAAGCTCGACTGCCGACAGGACTGCAATCTTCGGTTGCTCAACCCCTATTACTTGAGCCAGTCCGACGGCGTTCCTGACGATATCCGCTTTTTGTTCCAGATCGGGCTGGATGTTAACGCCGCCATCGCTCAGCAGCAAAAGTTTGGGATAGGCAGGGATATCGAGCACAAAAATATGGCTCATGCGGCGCCCGGTTCGCATGCCGCTGTCCGAGCGCATTACCGCCGACATCAGTTCCTCGGTATGCAGGCTGCCCTTCATCAGTGCGTCGACCATGCGTTCGCGTGCGAGTTCTACCCCCTTGTCAGCCGCCGCGTGGCTGTGCGGAACATCAATCCACTCAAATTCGGACAGATCCATATCATGGGTCTGCGCCAGTCGCTCCAGCTTTTTTCGAGGAGCCACGATGACAGGTTCGATCAATTTTTCCCTGTACGCCTCCAGCATGCCTTGCAGCGCGTATTCTTCGCATGGATGGATGACTGCGGTCCTGATCGGCGGGTAGGTTTTGGCTTTGAGCAAAAGCGCTTGCAGGCGAGGAGCAACTTTCATTCTGTCTCCGGGTAAATGCGGGGGCCGAAAAAGACCTTGGGAAACAGTGCAAAGTCGTTCGGGGGCCCTCATTCATCAATTGGCTACTATCTCAATATGGTGTCGTTTTTCACGAAGAAGTCATATCGCATCGATATATTTACGAACAGGGTATTTGCTGAGCAATGGCAAGGGCTTGCGAATCCTCAAAATAGTAAATCTTGACGTATATCTCCCCTTATAATTTGATTAATTACATTAGAGAATGTTCGGTGCGTGCCGCACTATTTTCTTTAAAGGCAGTCGGGCTTGAAAGATCGAGGCGAAAGTTTGCGGTCAACTCAAAATTATTGCCGCATTATCAAAACAAGGAGCGCTTATGCCGTACAAGACCATTCTGGTGCATCTTGATGAAGTGTCGCGTGCTCGGGAACGGATCAGGATTGCCGCTGATCTTGCGATGGCCGGCGACGCCCACTTGATAGGCGCTTCGATGATAGGCATATCAACGCTCACCTTCAGCCAATCGCACATCGATGAAAAAGATCCGGCTGTATCTTCCCATCTTGAGTTTCTGCGCGAGCGGGCGCGCCTTTTTGCAACCGATTTTGAGTTGATTGCGCAACAAAAGGGCGTGTCTTCCTACGAGGGTAGGGTGGTTGACGGCGAGGCCGGCTATGGCATCTGCTTGCAGGCGCGGTATTGCGATCTCATTGTGGTTGGGCAATCCAATCCCGACGACCGTTCGCCTATTGTGGCGCCTGACTTTCCTGAATTTGTCGTGATGAACGCCGGCCGGCCGGTATTGATCGTTCCCGACGATCGGCAATTCGCGACTGTCGGTAATAGAGTTCTGATTTGCTGGAATGCCAGCCGCGAAGCGACACGGGCCGTTACGGATGCTATTCCGATATTGAGAAAGGCTGATACTGTCCAAGTGGTAGTCTTCAACCCGGATTCAAAATCGGAGTCGCATGGCGAAGGCGCAGGCGACGATATTGCTTTATTTCTTGCAAGGCATGGCATTAACGTCGAAGTATTGCCGCCGCAAAGCGGCAGGGACGTGGGCAAGGGACTGCTGGCGTTGGCGGGAACGCTCTCTTCCGATCTTTTGGTAATGGGCGGATACGGCCATACGCGTTTCCGTGAATTCCTGCTGGGCGGCGTGACGCGCGCAATTCTCGATGAAGCAAGAATTCCGGTTCTGATGTCGCACTGAAAGGATAATCGAACACCATCTTCATTGACGGTCGTGCTATAACCCGGCATTCGATGGCCTTGTTATTCGTTGCAAGCGGAAGCTGGTTTGCGGAGCATGAATCAGCCGGGCAAGGCTAAAAACCGGCGGATATAAGCTGGAAGTAGTTGATATGCTTGCCAATATTTATAATATCCGGGTTTCGTAGGGTAAAATTACGGCTGCGCAAATATGGGGTTAGATACGCATGTCGCTTCCGTCTGTCATAATGCTCCATCAAGTAAGGCGGAAAACCTTATTATGTTGGTTTTCTTTCTGATGAAGAAATATTCTGCGTAACATAAAAGGGAATAGCGCTGAGGTTGCGGGCAGGCGCTGCCTTTATTATTAACGGTGGTCCAAGGATAGCAATGAAATGTGTTGATGATTTCCGCCTGCGATTCGGCAGGAAGGAATTGGTGCCCATAATAATTGGCGGGATGGGCGTGGATATTTCTACCATTGAGCTGGCTCTGGAAGGGGCGCGGCTCGGTGGAATAGGCACAATTTCCGATGCCATGTTGCCGGACGTATCCGACAAGATCTTCGATACGAGCTTCACAAAGGAAAAAACCAGGCTGTTCAAGCACAACATCGATAATGCAGACAAGTCTTCTGTAAAGTTCGATCTCGGCTCGATTGCAGAATCTACCAGACTGCATGTCAGCAAAACGATGGATGCCAAACGCGGCGACGGCCTGATATTCATCAACTGCATGGAAAAGCTGACGATGAATGCCGCCCGCGAAACCCTGCAGGTGCGCCTGAATGCCGCACTGGATGCGGGAGTCGACGGCATCACTCTCTCAGCCGGCCTGCACCAGAACTCGTTCAAGCTGATGGAAGAAAATAAGCGCTTTCGCGATGCGAAACTGGGCATTATTGTCTCGTCGGTTCGGGCGCTGCAAATTTTCTTGCGCAAGAATGCAAAACTGAATCGTCTGCCCGATTTTGTCGTGGTCGAAGGCCCCTTGGCGGGCGGACACCTCGGGTTTGGCATGGACTGGGCAGAGTACGATCTGGCCACCATCATCGCCGAGATTGCCCAGTACCTGAAAGCGGAAAAGCTGGATATCCCCGTTATCGCCGCGGGTGGAATTTTCACCGGCTCCGATGCCGTTGATTTCCTCGAAAACGGGGCTGCGGCTGTACAGGTGGCAACACGCTTTACCGTTGCCAAGGAATGCGGCCTGCCGGACAAGGCCAAGCAGGAATACTTCAAGGCCAGCGAAGTCGATATCGAGGTCAACACCATATCGCCTACCGGCTACCCCATGCGCATGCTGAAGAATTCGCCGGCTATCGGGTCAGGCATTCGCCCGAATTGCGAATCGTATGGATATATCCTTGATGCAGGGGGCAAATGCGCTTACTTTGACGCTTACACCAAAGAAGTGGAATTTCACAAAAGCATCAAGAATATCTCGGTGAAGAGCAAAACCTGCCTTTGCACGCACATGCGCAACTATAATCTTTGGACTTGCGGCCATTATACGTATCGCCTGAAGGACACGACGCGCCAGTTACCGGATGGGAGCTATATGCAATTAAGCACTGAGCATATCTTTCGCGATTACCAGTACAGTACCGACCATAAGATTCTGTTGCCGGATGCTTGAGGCAACCCGCATGATATTAAAAAAGCCGGATTTTCCGGCTTTTTTAATAATGAGGCAAAGGCAGGAATAGCGTACTTGCCTCCGGAGAACGGGCAGCTTTCCGCTAAAAGCAGCAATAAATCCGGACGCGAAATTAATCAACCAGATCGTCAAGTGCCTTTTGAAAACGGTGGGCGTGAGCGCGCTCCGCTTTGGCCAATGTTTCGAACCAGTCGGCTATTTCGTCAAAACCTTCATCGCGCGCCACCTTTGCCATTTGAGGATACATGCTTTCGTACTCATTGGTTTCGCCCTCGATGACGGATTGCAGGTTTTTACGAGTCGACCCTATCGGCATGCCAGTGGCCGGGTCGGCCTGCAGATATTCAAGATGCCCGAGCGCGTGGCCTGTTTCGCCTGCGGCAGTTGATCGGAACAAGGTGGCGGCATCAGTCTGGCCTTCAATATCCGCCCTGTTTGCAAAATCCAGATAACGCTGGTGGGCTTGCGCTTCTTCCGCAAATGCAACCTTAAGGTTTTCCTCGGTTCGAGAACCTTTGATGTTTACCATATGCGTCTCCTCGATTGTCTAACGATGTCCCGACTCTGCGGACGCAGAAGAATTCAAGATTACTTAATTTATAACATAAGAAAGGAAAAAACGCATCGGACAAAATCCTTCTATTGCCGCGTGCCGCTCACGCCATTCATGAAAATAAAATAATCAAAATTAGAAATCGGGTTCGTGCAATCGCTTTCAGTTGAGCGCGGAATGTTCTTACTCAATATGTACCTCAGGCTTCATGAGCATGCAGAACAGGTTGGCCACATCAATTACCTGGATCAACAAGCGCCCTTCGTTGGCCTTGATCACTTGCGGCACCAGGCCGCCGTCTACCAGAGAGGCAAGCGGGGTCGGCACGATTTGCGATTCGTTGAATTCCGGCACGCCGTGTAGCTCGCTCACCAGCAAGCCGATCGTTTTATTGCCATGCCTGGCTATTAGAACCTGGCTGCTGCTGTCGATCACGGACGGCGTCCCGCGTATCAGGTGGCCGAGATCGAACACCCATATCACTTCCTGCGACAGAGACAGCATGCCAATGCACTCCGAGCGGGACCCGAGCGACAGGGGGGTGATTTCAGTGCCGGTAAATGCTTCGATCACACATTCCGCAGGCAAGGCGAACAGCTCCTGGTCGATGAAGAACGTGGCAAACTCGCGTCCGTTCGTTTCCGGTGATTTCGCTTCCAATGCAAAAGACTGGACATTTCGAGTGCCATTGTATTCGCGGACTTGTCCAAAGGATTCGAACACGACCGCAATCACGTCTTCCTTATAGCCGTCAGACACCTTGAATTCGCGGTATCCGCTTGATGCGGAACAGCCCATGATTGCATAATGGTTGTCGTGAAGAACAATGCGAGACGCGCTTTTGCCATTATCCAGCGCCAGCAGCGAAGGCTCGATTTCAAGTTGTGAGCCGACCGGACGAGATGGGTCGGTACTGGAAATGATATGCCCGGCGCGGTCAATGAAGAACCCGGTCATGCCTTGTTTTTTGTTAAGGCCGCCGCGCAGCATGGCCAGAAACTCGGCTGCGGCATCGAATACGATGCCGATACCTCCTATAACAGACGAAGGGTCATCTTGATGGCGAATCGCCGCATGGTATATATAGGTGGGGCGGTCGCCATACAGAGTTGTCGGCAAGAACGAAGTGACGTGGTAATCCTGCTCGGTAGACAGCGCCAGCACGCTGCTTAGCGTTTCCGGATCGATGTTCGCGCCAATAATAGGAATTGCCACATCCGATCCGGAGTCCGGCGCGTTGTTATCTCCTCGTTCGGGGTTGGTGCAGGCAATGATGCGCCCGCTGAGGTCGTATATGAATATGCGCGTATAGACGGTATAAAGCTGGTTGATGTAGGACAGGATGCCTGTAGTTTGTTCAACGGACTGCCGGCTTTGTTCGGGTGCCGCGAGGGCCGCCCTTAATTCGGGCGTCAATGCCCACCAGCGGCAATCGTCGGCGCGTTCGTACAGGTTCCTGTCCAGCAGATCGACCAGAAGATGGGATGTGAATTCGGCATTCAGCAGGCTCGAACCCAGCACTGTCTCGTACAGGTCGCGGATCGACTTGGAAAACAGTTCATTGCTGCGGTTGCCGGTTTCGCTGATCTGGTCGAGAATCGTTTTCAGTTTTAGCAAGTCGCCGCATTGGCCTGCAGCCATGACTTGGCCATTCCATACTACGCGCCGGATTGTTTCAGCCGCGCTCATGATTTCATAGAGAGGGGGGCAGAATGTCCTGGCATGCGATAGCAAGCCGTCGGCGATATTCGAATCGAGCCCGGCAAGCGCGCTGCTGACATTGGCGGAAAACGCCACCTCCACCGGTATCATCACCTGTCCCTGCCAGCCGAGCGGCCCCATGTAGCCTTGATAGCCTTCTGCATGAAACGTGCGCACCAGGTATTCGCGGCCGCCGAACATCAGCAGGCCGGAACTACCGTCCTGGTTGACGGGAACAGCCGCATCGACCGGAATCCAGAGAGGATCGGCGCTTGCGATAACGCGATTGTCCCGATCGAGCAGCAACATATTGGAGCGCTTTTTCGGGTCTCCATGAGAAGTAAAGATTCCGGCCATTTCCCGCTCGAAATCAAAGCATAGGCAAAGAATTCCTACTACCGCGCCGGTTTCCGGATGAAGCATTCTGCGCGAGTAGATCAGCGCCCGCTGTCTTCCCGGACGAAGGTCGGTGGCCCTGAAAGTTTCGACGTAATTTTCGGATGCCAACGTTTCCGTGAGCAGGGGATCGACGCTGCCCTCTACCTGCATGTGCTCGTCGATCTGGACCAACACATTTCCATGTGTGTCCAGAAGCATGATTTCATCGTATACCGTGTATTTTCTCCGGTATGCCAAAAGACGCTCGCGGATGTCCTGCTGACGGTCGTGGATGCCGGCGACGAAAGAGCAAAGCTCGCGGTCGGTCGCCAGGAAACCGACGTCGGCGGTACGCTCGTAAAGATTGCGTACCACGATATCGATCACATATTGGGCCTTGGTGCCGATCTCGGTTAGTGCGTTTGCCGCTTTTTCATGCACCAGACTCGATACCAGCTCCAGTTCCAGCCGGTCGAAGCCGGCGCGCGTGGCCGCCATCGTCGGTATGATCGTGCCGGCCTCGACAGGACAGTTCATCTTGGCCGAAGATTCGATCATGCGCCACATCAGACTCAGTTCGCGTAGCGACTGTTCACAACGGGTGACGTCGCGCATGTAGGGAAGAAATGTGTCGATTTGAAGTGCGGATGAAGCGCTCATAATGATTTTTCTTGTTGGTTGTGTTCGTTCGGTCAAGCGGAAAGAAGCAGGCTGGTGCTGGAATGGTTCGCCGACATTCGGCACTGCGCATATCGGGCGATCAGATCGTTAACCCCCATGGGCCGCCCCAGCAGGAAGCCTTGCATCCAGGGGTAACCGAACTGACGCAGAAAATTGAGTTGCGCATCTGTCTCGACCCCTTCGGCAATAATTTGCAGGCCCATGTGATGCCCGAGGTCGAAAATCGTCCGCACGATTGCGCAGTCTCCTTCGTCATAGGGCAAACCCTTGACGAAGGACCGGTCTATCTTGAGAGATGAGATTGGCAGTTGCTTCAGACGCGACAGAGAAGAATGGCCGGTGCCGAAATCGTCCAGGCTGATGTGAAAACCGCGCTTTCTCAGCGATTCCATGATCGGGATGACCTTGTCGGCATGCTGCATCACCATGTTCTCCGTCAATTCAAGGCAGATATGGTGCGTGGTTAAGCCGGAAGCATGAACAATATTCGCCAGTTCTTCCGGTAGGGTGGTGCTGAGGAATTCCGAAGCGCTCATGTTGACGTTGACTTGCAATTCCGAAAAACCGGAGCGATGCAGAAGTTCGAGGTCGCTACAAGCCTGTCTTATCACCCAGCGGTCAATTTGTGCAATGAGAAAACTTTTTTCGGCAGTAGGTATGAAGATGTCGGGGCGTACTATGTCGCCGTTTGGCGTGCGCCAGCGAATCAATGCCTCCACGGCGATAACATTTTCTCCGAAGCTGTCGAATATCGGCTGATACTCCAGAAAAAACTGATTGTCCCTTAATGCGTGGTGCAATGCTTCTTCCATCGTCAGAGAGCATGGCTGGGCTGATTGCGATACCGAAAGGCTGCTCGAGAAAAAACTGTATCCGTTTCGCCCGTTGTGCTTGCTTTGGTACATCGCTGCATCGGAACAGTGCAGAAGCTCGGGAGCGGTTGCACCATTATCGGGATAAATGCTGATTCCGATGCTCGCCGATATCATCAGTTCGTTGCCGGCGAAATGAAAAGGCCGGTGCGCCGCCGCCAATATACGTTCGGCCATGCTGATCAATTGAGGAATAGTTGCGTTCGGATAGGAAAAAACAGCAAACTCGTCGCCGCCGAGTCGTCCAATCTGGCATTCGTTCTGGGTCAACCTGGTCAATCGCCGGGCGAACTCGCGCAATAACAAATTGCCCGCTTCATGACCGAACAAATCGTTGATCGGCTTGAATCGGTCAATATCGATAAATAAAAGGCCGAATGAGGTATTGGATGAGGCTGCGCGCGTGCAAGCCTGGTTTAATTGCTGGTGAAAGTGGCGACGGTTTGACAGCCCGGTCAGTTCGTCCAATTGGGCCAAGCGATTAATGGTTTCCATTTGTTCAAGTCGCTGAACGGTTTCTGCAACAAGAGCGCCAATTGCCGGGGAGATATTCGGCAGCTGCGCTTCGCGTTGACGAGCTACGCTGCTGAAGAATTCCAGTACGCCCGGACTGCGGCGATGTCCGTCCGCCGTCAGGTAGGCAACAGGAAACGCATAACCGGATCGAAGCGAGCTTTCCATTATGCTTTTGCGGCGCAGGCAGGTAGGGTCATTTGCCAAGTTTTCAGCCCAGCTCGCCTGGCCTGTTTGCCATACCCGGCCAACCAGGCCGTCGCCCGGAGCAATCCGTAATTTTGCGCTTTCGTGTATAAACGAGGCTCGCGAATATGCAGGGCCGTGCCAGTAGTATTTGCAGGTGAGCAGTTGTTCTTTTGCCGGGTCCGGTTCCAGCGCCCAAAACGCGCCCCATTCCCAGCCCAATATTTCGCATACCAGCTGGATTACCTTGGTGATCGCTTGCTCAACCGTATGGTTGCCCACCAGAAGCCGCGCCGATTCAAGACTAAGCCGCTCGCGTATCGCCGCGTGTCTGGATGCGCTGATATCGATCAGCAAGCCACAGATAATCCCGTTGTAGGGAATGGTTTTCGGCAACGAAACTATGCGCAGCCAGCGCATGCCTACGAATTCATTGATGATGCGAAACTCGCTGTCAATCGCTTCATCCAGCGTACTGCATCGTTCCAGCGACGACATCAATGGCAGCCTGTCTTCCGGCAGTGCCTTGGCAAAGCAGAGTTCATGGCTGTCTTGCAGCCCGACGTTCATATCGAGAAAGCCGGCAGCGACAGTAGAGAGGACAATTTGAGATGTGGCGCTGTCGAACCACCAGCGACCGAATGAGGCCGCATCTTCTATAGGGTCGAAAAGCGCTGCCTGAGCCACTGCGGACTGCAGATTTCCGTTTGCAACAATTTCCTTGCCGATGTCGCGGATAAAATCCGGTTCTGTATGGGGGGCGGTGAACATAAGCGAGTACATGCATTTCGTGTTGATGTACTTTGCTTACAGCAACTTCCGTTCCAGCAATCACCCGATTACTGAATAAGTTGTGAAAACGAATTTTTCCGGAGCCTGGGGACGGTGCAGTTCTTCCTGAGCGTGGCTTCGGGATTTGGACGAGACAAGTTATTCTTAGTTCAGAGAACCGTCAATTGGCCGGACGCTTTTTGCAACGGAGCGGTATCTGCTGGTTTAAACGCTAACTCTGCTGCATTCTTGTACTTGACGGCTTTCTCGATTCCGTTGCTTTCGGCCAGGCTGAACCATTTATGTGCATTAACCTGGTCAACCGGCACGCCGTGTCCGTTGCTGTACATTAATCCAAGATTGAACTGAGCCCGGGCATGGCCGTTTGAAGCCGCTTTTTGGTACCAGGCCAAAGCCTGTTTGTCGTCTCTCGGCAAGCCTTTGGCGGCATCATAAAAAAGCCCAAGGTGGAATTGCGCATCGGCATGACCCAGGTCCGCCGCTTTTCGATACCAGAAGAAAGCTTTGACGAAATCGATATTGACTCCCTGGCCGCAGTCATACAGTACCCCGATCTGGAACTGCGCCTTGGCATGATCCTGTTCGGCGGCCAGAAGGTACCAGGTCATGGCTTGCGCAAAGTCCTGCTCAACGCCATTGCCATGGTGATAGGCAAGGCCAAGACTGTTCTGCGCTCTGGCATGGCCTTGCCGCGCCGCTTCGAGATATAAGGCGAAAGCCTTTTGGTAGTTCTGCTTTACGCCCTGACCGATATCGTACATCAGCGCGAGGTTGTACTGAGCGCGGGAATATCCCTGATCGGCCGATTTTGAGAACCAGTTTACGGCCTGTTGAAAATCATGTGGCGTGCCGCGCCCGTTGGCATACATCAGGCCCAGATTGTTTTGTGCGTCCGCATCGCCCAGGTTTGCCGCCTTGCGAAACCAGGCAATGGCTTGCTGATGGTCTTTTGGCACTCCGTGACCGCTGCTGTGCATCAGTCCGAGCCGATTTTGGGCATCTGCATCGCCCTGTTCGGCTTTCTGCCGAAGACTCAATCCCGTGCTCCCGCTGCTCATCGCGCTCTTTTCCCGATTTCTTTTCCTAAAATAAATTGAACCGACTTGCCCTTGGCATACGACCGGGAGTTCACACGGAGCATTGGATAAATTAAAGGAAAACTAACGGGGAGCATGAATAGATTTACTTGTCGGGAGCTTGATCAAGAGCCGGGCAAATTCGCTGACTTGGGCGGCAACAGCGAGATCAGCCGCTGAAGAGGGATCGGTCTGTGAAAGAGGTAGCCCTGCATGATTCTACATCCTGCGTCTTTCAGATAACGCGCCTGAATATCCGTCTCGACCCCTTCCGCGATGAGGTGGATGCCAAGGCCGCGCGCAATCGAGATAATGGCCAAAATGACCGGAGAATGCCTATGTTCGTCCTGGATTTCCTTTACGAACGACTGGTCGATCTTGAGGGTGTGAATCGGGAAGCGGTGCAAATAGGCCAATGAAGAATAACCGGTGCCAAAGTCGTCGATTGCCACGCTGACGCCAAGCTGGCACAGCTTGTTCAGTTGCTCGATCGCATGTTGAGGGTTGCGAATGCAGATGTTTTCGGTGATTTCCACCTCGATTTGATCCGGGCAGATGTCATAGCGAACAAGCGCTTCCTGCAATTTCTTGAAAAAGTCGACTCGATCCAGATATTGCGGCGATAGATTAAGGGCCAGCCGCAACGGTTCGCAACCTGCTAGCCTGCAGTTCAGGATGTCCCTGCATACCGCTCCGATCATCCAGTCGCTGATCGGTAATATCAACCCATTTTCTTCCGCAAACGGCAAAAATTCTCCAGCGGTCAACAGTCCGCGCTCAGGATGGTTCCATCGCATCAGACCTTCCGCGCCCACAATATTTCCATTTTCCACGTCGATTTGCGGCTGATAGTACATTTCCAGCTGGTTCAACTCGAGGGCACGGCGCAGGTCATGTTCCTGGGTAATCTTCAACTGATAAGCATGGGTCATCGAATCGTCATAGAAGCCGTGACCGTTCTTTCCCTCAAGCTTGACGTGATTCATTGCAATATCGGCATTACGGACCAGTTCGTCGGCGCCGTCGCCGTCGTCTGGATAGAAGGCAATGCCGACGCTGGCCGAAATATGCACTTCCTGATTGTCCAGAGTAAAAGGCTGATGCAGGCATGCCACGCATTGTTCGGCAACGTGCTGAGTGTCGTCACTATGCTGGATGCTTGGCAGCAGCATAGTGAATTCGTCGCTTCCAAGGCGCGCCACCAGGGCGCCGGGCCGTTGGATGCCCTTCAGGCGATCCGCGACCTGCTGCAGAAGCAGGTCGCCCTTGAGGTGGCCCAAGGTATCATTGATCAGCTTGAAGCGATCCAGGTCAATGAACAGCACCGCCAGTTTGGTATTGCTGCGCCGGGCTTGCTGGATGGCGAGATCAAGCTGATCCTTGAAGAAAGGCCGATTTGGCAGATCGGTCAATATGTCGTGGCGAGCTTGATAGGAGACGGCCTCTTCGGCTCGCCTGCGATCGGTAATGTCGCGCGCGACCACATAAGTGCCGCTGAACTCACGGTTGCCATTCTTATGGTCATGTCCGTGGATTCCGGTGGAGTTGAAAGAAATCGTCCTCAAGGTGTTGTCGAATATGCGCCCTTCATTGTTGTTTTGGCATTTCAGCCGCAGTTCGACATTGTTTGAGGCCGGCGCGCCAAAGGTGCGCTCGTTGAATACATAATGCGCCCGCTCCAGGTCTTCTTCGTGGACTAGAACCGAGTAGTGCTTGCCGATCAACTCGTCCTGCCGGAAACCCAGTATTCGCAGGGCACGATCATTGATGAAGGTGAACTGTCCCTGGTGATCCAGCGTGTAAATGATGTCCGGAGAACTATCAATCAGGTGGCGGTACAGTTTTTCCGAGCACTCCAGCTGCCAGGCGATATGGGAGTTTTCGGTTTCAAGCTTGCGTTTTTCAATTGCGTTATCGACTGTCTTCAGTAATTCTTCCGAAGAATAAGGCTTGCGCAGATAACCATACGCTCCCCGTTTCAATGCGCCTATCGCGGCTTCAATGCCGTTGTGGCCGGAAAGAACGATTACGTTGGCATCTATTTTCTGCGCGTTGATGAAATCCATGATTTCATGGCCGCCGATATCAGGCAACCCCAAATCAAGAAGGATCAGGTCGAACTGGTTGGTTTCAAGCTGTTGCAGCGCCTTTTTGCCGGACGATGCAGTGAATAGTTGAAAACCGCGTCCGCTGAGCAAATCGCAGAGACTCATCAGCAACCTGGGCTCGTCATCGACGAGAAGCAGGCGCGGCAGTTTTTTTTCATCGACTCGCAGGGCCGTATTCAGCGTGTCAGCAAAGTCATTGGTTTGATATATGGATGAAAAGGCGATCATTTTTTACTAGGAAAAGAACTGCGCCTGCAATTTGTTTTCATTGATTGGCTCGGAAGAAGATGGCACCGGTATCAATATTTCGAATGCTGTCCCGCCTGTGTCCGAATGGCAAATGATCTGCCCTTGAATTTTTTTGACAAGGTTCTGCACAATACTGAGTCCGAGTCCCTGGTGGCCGGCTCCCTTCGTGCTGCCTGCTTGGACAAACAAGTTGTCCAGAATGCTCTTTGGTATGCCGGGTCCCGTGTCGTTCACAGAGAGTTCGATATACAACCGGTCGCCTTTGCTGACCTTGCCTTTGTTCACGATCGAAATCTCTCCTCCTCCCGGCATTGCCTCGACAGCGTTCTTGATCAGGTTGACCATTATCTGCTTAAGAACGGTGGGAGAGGAAGCGACCACGCAAGGCTTGCCCTGCATGCGCGCGGCAATGTGTACAGTGCGGGGCGCGAATTCGGTGTCCCGAAACAGGCGCACGACATCATCGATGACTCGGTTCATGTCGGCTGTGCTGTTCGACGCCGACGTAGGGTGTTCGGCAAAGTCGTTGATGATCTCCCCGACGCGATCGATCTCTTCATTCAGGATCGACATCTCTCCAGCGATCGGTTCTTTTCTAGCCAGCTTGTTGTTGAGCACGCGCAGGTAATTTTTTATGATGGACAGCGGGTTGTTCACTTCGTGGGCTACTCTGCGCGAAGCGTCGCGGTATTGCTCCTCGAGATGCTCGGCATGATCTTGCCTAGCCGCCGTCTTGCCGCTGACTTTTCTCAGGGCTGTGGCAGCTTGCGCACCAAAGGTCTTCAGTTGCCGCTCGTACTGCTGCAGATCCCGCATCTGCCAGGAAGCCGCTCCGCCTATGAGTACGCCTGCACAGTGTTCGGCAGTGACCAGGGGAACGCAGACGAGGCGTTCAGTGCCGAGAATGCGCAACAGTTGTTCTTCCGCAATGCCTGTCAACTTATCGTTGAGCGAGAGGACGATAACGCGTTTTGACAACGCCGCGTCCGCTATGGGATTTCCTTTTCGGAACGGAATGGAAAAACTGGCCAAGCGCTGTTGCGCTCCTGCCGGGGAACACCCTTTTAAAAGCTTGTGCTTATCGTCATGCAATAGCAAAAATGCGTTATCGAGCTGAAAAAAAGCGTGCGCCGACCTGCAAACCGCTTTCCGCAACTCCGTTTCTTCGTGAAAACCGGAAAAGTAGCGCCCCAGTTCGGATGCGTGGACTAGGTTGTGAATCTCTTGGTTGAGGCGTTCCTGCGCAGGAGTTTGATGGGCAGGGGAGCCCGGCTCCGGAATTTTACCGGTGTCCTCCAGAACAATGCCAAGGCAATCGGCGGCAAGGTTTATTTCGCCCGCCACGCCTTCAGTCAGGGCAGGAATATCGGCACTATCTATCCCAAGGAGGGAAACGGCGGATTCGATTGCAGGAGTGGGCTTGTCTTGCGCCGCCAGCAAATGAGCAAGATAAACTATTCGAATGAGCGGGTGAGCGGTTTCGATCCGGTCTGCCGGCTCATGGTGGTATAACACGCTGTCCGCGATAAATGAATCCAGACGCCAGCGTTCGATCAGCAATGACCCGGCTTCCGAGTGCGTAATCTGCAGCAAGCGCTGCTCTACTGCGCACAGGTTTTCGTCATCCTGGGTTTGGAAATGGAAGGCGTATGCCTGAGGCGATACGACAAGAAGGGCCAGACGGCCGATATCGTGCAGCAGACCGGCAAGATAGGCCTCGTCAATGTTCGGATAGCCCATTTTTTTGGCTGCCCGGCGCGCAATGATTGCCGCAGCCAATGAATGCTTCCAGAAGCTACGCAGATCGAGGTTCTTGAAGGCGTCAAAACTGTTGAAAGTCTGGAAAACGGATTCGCTGATCACCAGCGTCTTGATCATGTCGATGCCAAGCGAAAGCAGGGATTGCTCCAGCCCCACCTTCTGTCCGCCGCGATGATAGGCGGAACTGTGGGCAACACTCAGTATCTTTCCGGTCATTCCCGCATCTTGCGAGACGAGCTTGGCCAGTTCGGACATGCCTGCATCTTCGTTCTGGCATTGCTCCATCAGCTTGCCAAGTATATGCGGCATCGCCGGCAGCCGCGCTGCCGACAGACGATTTCGAATTTCCTGTTCAGATAAATGCATATTTTTCTGGTGTGTGCATCAAAAGCATGCATTAACAAGAGTCAGGCCAAGGCAATCAGCGCCTTTTCTTGCATAGTGGTTTGAAACCGAATTGCTTTCCCGTCGAGACCCGTTTTGGATGGAATTGATCTCACCGAGGTTATTATATTAATAACGGTAGATTATGCGGGAACTTTAGAAAAAAAGGTACTGTGAATACACTTTTTTGTGAGGCTAGAGGCTTGTGCCGGGTAGGTGATTTACCGGGTCGGAAAGAAAGTTCATGTTTCTGTAGTGAATGAAACGGAATATGGAACATGAAGCGCAAAGGGCCGTCCTGCTTTCTGGACGGCCCTGCATTATTACACTGAGCTAGCGCTGCTGTGTCCTGTTAGCCGCCGCGTCGCATCATGTCGAAGAAATCGGCATTGGTCTTGGTTGCCTTCATCTTGTCGAGAATGAATTCCATCGCCTCGATTTCGTCCATGCCGTAAAGCAGCTTGCGCAGAATCCATATTTTCTGCAGTTGGTCGGGCTTGATCAATAGTTCTTCGCGGCGCGTACCTGACTTGTTCAGGTTGATCGCCGGATAAACCCGTTTCTCGGCCAGACGACGCTCCAGATGGACTTCCATGTTGCCGGTACCCTTGAATTCCTCGTAGATCACGTCGTCCATCCGGCTGCCTGTTTCGATCAGCGCAGTTGCGATGATGGTCAGCGAGCCGCCTTCTTCAATATTGCGCGCGGCGCCGAAAAAGCGTTTCGGGCGTTGCAGTGCGTTGGCATCCACGCCGCCGGTCAGAACCTTGCCGGAAGCGGGAATCACCGTGTTGTAGGCGCGTGCCAGGCGTGTGATCGAGTCGAGCAGGATCACGACGTCTTTTTTCATTTCCACCAGGCGCTTGGCCTTTTCGAGGACCATTTCGGCGACTTGAACGTGGCGCGTTGCCGGTTCATCGAAAGTGGAGGCAACCACTTCGCCGCGAACCGAACGCTGCATCTCCGTAACCTCTTCAGGACGTTCATCGATCAGAAGCACAATCATCGTCACGTCAGGATGATTGGCGGTGATCGCATGCGCGAGATGCTGCAGGATCACCGACTTGCCTGATTTTGGCGAGGCGACCAGCAGGCCGCGCTGGCCCTTGCCGATAGGCGCGATCATGTCGATGATGCGGCCGGTAATGTTTTCCTGCGCATTAATGTCGCGTTCCAGGAGCAGCGGCTCGTCCGGATGCAGCGGCGTCAGGTTCTCGAACAGAATCCTGTGCTTGGATGCTTCCGGCGGCGCTCCGTTGACAGTGTCAACCTTGACGAGTGCAAAGTAGCGCTCGCCGTCCTTCGGCGTACGCACTTCGCCTTCGATCGAGTCGCCGGTATGCAGGTTGAAGCGGCGAATCTGCGAAGGGGAAATATAAATGTCGTCGGTGGAAGCCATGTAGCTCGCATCGGGCGAGCGCAGAAAGCCGAATCCGTCCGGCAAGACTTCAAGTGCGCCATCGCCAAAAACCTGTTCGCCTGTTTTCGCGCGTTTTTTAAGGATCGCAAACATCAATTCCTGTTTGCGCATGCGCGCGGCGTTGTCGATATCGAGGCCGATTGCCATATCCAGCAACGCAGATACGTGCAAGGACTTTAATTCAGATAAATGCATAGTGATGAAAGGTTGCCGCTAGGGGCATAAAAGTGGAAAGGGGGATGCCGTGATGACGAAACAACTTACAGAATATTATTTTGAAGTGAGTGGCGGCGCTATGAGGCCGCCACAGCCGAAATCAGATATTGCTGTCGATAAAAGAAGACAATTGGCCCTTGTTGAGAGCTCCCACCTTCTGTCCGGCGATGACGCCATTCTTGAACAGGATCAGGGTGGGTATGCCGCGAATGCCAAATTTGGCAGGGGTGGCCTGATTCGAATCGACGTCCATTTTTGCAACCAGTATTTTGCCGCCGTATTCTTTTGCGACTTCGTCCAGTAGCGGGGCAACCATTTTGCAGGGGCCGCACCATTCCGCCCAAAAATCGACCAGAACCGGACGGTCGGATTTTAGCACATCGGTTTCGAATGAGGCATCTGTAATGCTTTTGATGTTTTCTGTCATGATTTCCTCGGAGGATGAGGGGAAAAATAATCGGCAATGAATTTGCCGACTCGCCGTTCTTGAGGGTGTTTCACCGCGCTGTTGCGATTGCTGCTGATATGACTGGAATTATGCATGAAACCGGATCAGCCATCCCGCAGCAGGAATTGCATTGGATGACAAATCATAACCTTTTTATTAAAAATTGGGAATCAGTAGACCGCCGAGCCGGGAAATGCCTGATTTGGCTCAAAGTGCCTGAAGGCAGCCCTATGCTCGGTAGCGCAGCATCAGCAGGGCAGGGGCGAACTTTGCAACAATGGGAATATGCCTGCAGATAATCTTGCGTATGCTTGTTTTAAACGCGCGGATGAAAATATGTTTTTCTCCGGGACTAGCTTAAATTCCGCACTGCCATGATTGCGTTCCGACTATATCACGCTTTTTAGGAACGGGCATGCCGGACACGATTACTTCGAGCCGGCATAGCCATTCCTTCATAGCTAAGATGTCGCTTTTGCTGCCACGGGTTTTGCAGAAACGCTTTCAGCAATCCAGCCTCCTCCAAGCGAACGGTATAAATCGATTCCGTTCGTAAGGCGCAGAAGGCGAGCCTGCACCAGAGTTTGTTCAGCGGCGAAAAGTTCGCGTTGCGTGTCCAGTACGTCGAGCGAACTGGAAATGCCATTCTCATAGCGCGCCTCGGACAGCTTCAGCCGTTCCCGTTCGGCTGCCAGAACAGCAGCCTGAGCATCCACCTGCTCATTCAGCAGGTCGCGCGCGACCAGCGCATCGGCGACTTCGCGGAAAGCGGACTGAATCGTCTTTTCATACTCGGCTACGGCGATGTTTTTGCGCGCATCGGTCAAATCCAGATTGCCGAGGTTGCGGCCGGCATCGAAAATCGGCAACACCAACTGTGGCGCGAACGACCATGCGCCGGACCCCGCATCGAACAGGCCGGACAGCGTGCTGCTGGCCGTGCCGCGGCTGGCAGTCAGCGAAATGCGCGGAAAGAATGCTGCCCGGGCCGCTCCTATATTGGCATTCGCTGCCTTTAACCGTTGTTCATACTGGCGAATGTCAGGACGGTTTTCCAGCAGATCGGACGGCAGGCCGGCCGGGATATCCATCAGGATGCCTTGGTCGGATAATGCTTGCGCCGCAGGCAGATTCTCGATGGATTTGCCCGTCAGCAAAGCCAGTGCGTTTCCTGCCTGCGCGCGCTGGCGCGCCAGCGTCACCACCGACACGCGCGCCGACTGCAGCAGCGTCTCGAACTGTCTCAGGTCGAGCGCGGAGGTTGCGCCCACTTCGAAGCGTTTCTGCGCCAGTTGATAGCTGCTGGCGCGGGCATCAAGTGATTTTTTCGCCAGGGCCAGCTGTTCGGTGAAGGCGCATTCGTTCAGGTAGGCTTTTGCGACTTCGGAAACCAGGCTGATATGAGCCGAGCGCTGCGCTTCTTCGGTCGCCAGATAGGAGGCTAGCGCCGCATCGTTCAGGCTGCGCACGCGACCGAAGAAGTCGAGTTCGAACGACGCCAGACTGATGCCGACGTCATAACGGCTGCCGACGCCGCCGATTCCTGTTGATGAAAGGTCCGCCGGCGTTCTTGCGCGTGAACCGCTTGCTCCCGCATTCAGATTCGGCAGTCGGTCAGCCGACTGGATGTTGTATAGCGAGCGCGCTTCCTCGATGCGATAAGCGGTAATGCGCAGGTCACGGTTATTTTCGAGCGCGGTGGCAATCAGCGCCTTCAGCCGTGCATCCTGAAAGAACTGCTCCCATCCGATCTGGACTGCCGGAGTGCCCGATGATTTGACCTGTTGTACCGGGTAGACGCCGGAAATGGGCGCATCGGGTCTTTGGTAAGTGGGAGCCAGGCTGCAGCCGGAAACGATACCGGCGGCAATCATGGCAAGCGACAATCGTTTAATCAATTTTTTTCTCCTCGTTTTGCGTCTGATTCATCGCATACATGCGGCGTTGGCGCTCGCTGCCCTTGAACATTGTGCGGACAACCACGAAAAACACCGGTACCAGAAAGACAGCAAGGACCGTGGCACTGATCATGCCAAACATGACGCCGGTACCGATTGCGCGCTGCGCGGCCGATCCGGCCCCGGTCGCGATCACAAGCGGCAACACGCCCAGGATAAATGCCAGGGACGTCATTACGATCGGACGGAAACGCAACCGGATCGCTTCCAGCGTGGATCGAATAAGACCCTTGCCCTGCGCCTCGAGATCCTTTGCGAATTCGATGATCAGGATCGCGTTCTTGGCCGCCAGGCCGATGGTTGCGATCAGGCCGACCTTGAAATACACGTCGTTAGGCAAGCCGCGCAGGGTCATCCCCAGCAATGCGCCCAAGATGCCGAGCGGTACAACCAGCATCACCGATACCGGGATCGAGGTGCTTTCATAAAGAGCGGCAAGGCACAAGAACACCGCCAGCATCGACAGGGCATATAACGCCGGCGCCTGCGAGCCTGAGACTTTCTCTTCCAGCGACTGGCCAGTCCACTCATACCCGAATCCTGGAGGCAGTTTTTCCACCAGCGCCGCCATTTCGTCCATCGCCGCGCCTGTGCTCATCCCCGCAGCCGGCTCACCCGATATCTTCATTGCCGGATAGCCGTTGTACCGTGTCAGCTGAACCGGCCCGACACCCCACTTGCTGGTGGAAAATGCCGAGAACGGCACCATCGTCCCACTGCTGTTGCGGACGTACAGTTTGCCGATGTCTTCCGGGCGCACACGCTGCGGCGCATCGATCTGCATGATGACGCGCTGCTGGCGGCCATAGCTGTCGAAATCGTTGATATAGGACGAACCGAGAGCGCTCGATAAAGTTGTGTTGATATCGGCAAAGGTCAGTCCGAAAGCACTCGCCTTATCGCGGTCGATGGCAACTTCCAGTTGCGGCGTGTCGTCCAGCCCTTCGGGCCGCACTCCTTTCAGCACCTTACTTTGCGCAGCCATGCCGAGCAGTTGGTTGCGTGCGGCAACCAGTGCCGCATTTCCCATTCCTCCGCGGTCCTGCAAGCGAAAAACGAATCCGGTGGCATTACCCAGTTCGCGGATAGGCGGTGGATTAAGCGGGAATACAAAGGCTTCGCGGATCTGCATGAGCTTGCCGAAAGCACGCTGGGCAATTGCCTGCGCGGATTGGTCCGAGCCGCGTTCGCTCCAATCCTTCAGCGGTACGAAGGCCAGGCCGGCATTCTGGCCGCGGCCGGAGAAACTAAAGCCGATCACGCCAATCACATGTTCAACGCCGGGTTCGGACATGAAATGCTCCTCGACTTTCTTGACGACCTCCAGCGTCCTGTTGGCGGATGCGCCTGGCGGTAGCTGGATATTGGTCAGAAGATAGCCTTGATCCTCGGATGGCAGGAACGAAGTCGGCAGGCGCCAGAATAGAAAGCCGACGCAAATCAGGATCGCTCCATATACCAGCATCCAGCGGGTGAGCTTGCCCAGCATCCCGGTGACGGTACGCTCATATTTGACCGTTGTTATGCCAAAGATACGGTTGAACCAGCCGAAAAATCCTTTCTTTTCATGATGGGAGCCTGGTTCAATCGGCTTCAGGATGGTGGCGCACAAAGCCGGCGTCAAAGTCAGGGCCATCAGAACGGAAAACACCATCGATGCGATCATCGCAAGCGAGAATTGCCGGTAAATCGCTCCGACCGCTCCGCCGAAGAACGCCATCGGGATGAATACCGCAATCAGCACGACGGTGATGCCGATGATGGCGCCGGATATTTGCCCCATCGCCTTGCGCGTCGCGTCGCGCGGCGGCAGTCCTTCGGTCGCCATGATGCGTTCGACGTTCTCGACGACGACGATGGCATCGTCCACCAGGATCCCGATGGCCAGCACCATCCCGAACATGGTCAGCACGTTGATGGAGAAGCCGAGCGCGTTCATGGTTGCAAAGGTACCCATGAGCGCTACCGGAACGACGACGGTTGGAATGATCGTGTAGCGGATGTTTTGCAAGAATACGTACATGACGAGGAACACCAGGACCACTGCTTCAAGCAATGTCTTGGCCACCTCTTCGATCGAGATCTGAACGAACTTCGACGTGTCGTAAGGCACGGCATGCTTTACGCCGGGAGGGAAATATTTCGCCAATTCATCCATCTTGGCGCGCACAGCGTTTGCCGTTTCGAGCGCATTCGCAGTCGTCGTCGGCAGCACGCCGAACGAGGACCCGGGCTTGCCGTCAAGACGGGAACTGGTGTCGTAGGACTGACCGCCGATTTCGACCCTCGCCACGTCGCGCAAGCGCACAACGGAACCATCGGGATTTGCGCGCAATACAACTTTTCCGAATTGCTCCGGCGTCGTCAGTTGGCCGGTCACCACCACGCTGGCCGTCATCGGTTCGTTGCCGGTGTTCGGCAGCGAACCGAGCGAACCGGACGCTACCTGGGCATTCTGCGCCTTGATTGCATTCGATATATCGGCCGGGGATAGCTTCAAGCCGGATAGCTTTACCGGGTCGATCCAGATGCGCATCGCCTTTTCCGTACCGAACAGGCTGATGTCGCCGACGCCCGGAACGCGCTTGATCTCATTGATTACATTGCGTGACAGGTAGTCGCCAAGTGCAACCGGGTCCATGCTGCCGTCAGACGAAGTCAGCGTCACGAACATCAGGATGTTGCTGTTCGCCTTGGTCACCTGCAAGCCCTGCTGCAGCACTGCCTGCGGCAGGCGCGATTCGACTCGCTTGATCCGGTTTTGCACATCGACTGCTGCCAGATCGACATCCCTGCCAGTCTTGAAGGTCACGGTAATCTGCGCACGGCCATTGCCTTCGCTTTGCGATTCCATGTACTGCAAGCCGTCCGCACCGTTCATTTCCTGCTCGACCAGGCTGGTTACGCTATCTTCAAGCGTCTTGGCGGAAGCTCCCGGATAGGTGGCTGTAATCACGACTTGCGGCGGCGCAATTGTCGGGTACTGCGAAATCGGCAAATTGCGGATTGACAGGATGCCAGCCAGCAAGATGAAAATGGCGATCACCCACGCGAACACCGGGCGATCGATGAAAAACTTGGCCATGCAGTACTCCCTTATTCCGCTTTGGATTTTTGCGCTGGTTGCGCTGCCGCCGGAGCGGACTTGTCTGCGCCTGGTTTCGTCTCGGCTTGCGGCTTGGGCGAGTCTTTGGCGTCAGGAGTGGCGGCGGGTTGCCAGGGAACAGGCCGTACCGGGGCTCCCGGACGGATCTTTTGCAGTCCCTCGACGATTACGCGGTCGCCCGGCTTGAGGCCTTCGCCGATGATCCATCTGTTGCCCGAAGACGACGTGGTAGTGACCTTGCGCACCTCGACCTTGTCGCCTTCGCCAACGACCATAACGGTTGCGCCGTCGGCGCTGCGCTGCACCGCCTGCTGCGGAACGGCGATTGCCTGTTCGTTAACAGCTTGTTGCAACTGCGCGCGCACGAACATGCCTGGCATCAGCATGTGCTTTGGGTTGGGGAAAAGCGCGCGCAACGTGACCGCGCCGGTTGTTTCATCCACGCTGATGTCGGAAAACAGCAATTTGCCGCTAAGCGGATAGACGTTGCCGTCCTCGGTCACCAGTTTCACTTTCAATTCGCCTTTCGATACGTCTCTCAACTGGCCGTTTTGCATCGCCTGCCGCAACTGCATCAGTTCGGCGCTTGACTGGGTCAGGTTGACATAGATCGGATCGATTTGCTGGATTGTTGCCAAAGGCGTTGCGTCGCCTTGTCCCACCAGCGCGCCTTCAGTCACGAGCGCACGTCCGATCCGGCCGGAAATGGGCGCGGTGACCGTTGCGTACTCCAGGTTCAGCCCGGCATTGGTGCGCGCGGATTTCGCTGCAGCCACATCGGCTGCAGCCTGCTTCTGAGCGGCTGTCGCATCGTCGAATTCCTGTTTGCTGACCGCATTGATTTCCACCAGCTTCTTGTATCGCTGCAGCTTCAGGTCTGCTTGTACGAAGTTCGCTTCAGCGCGCTTCAGTGCCGCATCAGAACTCTCATAACTGGCCTGATAGCTGCGCGGATCGATGCGAAACAGTACTTGGCCTTCCTTGACGTCGCTGCCTTCCGTGAATAAGCGCTTTTGAACAATGCCTGCAACGCGGGCGCGGACTTGGGCGATCCGGTTGGCTTCGACGCGGCCAGGCAGTTCGTTGGTAACAGTCAGGCGCTCGGGAGCAACCGTAATGATCCCGACTTCAGTCGGCGGCGGTGCCGCGCCTTTGGTTTGGTCGCCGCAGCCGGCGAGAAGCGACAGCAGGGAGGCAATAACGCCAAAACTTGCAAAAGAAGACAGTAATCTCATAATAATAGCCAGTAATGATGTGCAGCGTCTGCCATGCTATCTGGAGAGGCAAGCAAATACTAAGTCCACAAATGATGGATAAACGGAATAACGAACATTAAAAATTTCACCAGCGATACCTGCTTCAGGAAGAATTGAAGGTAATCAATATTACCGGAAGCCAAGAATTTGGTATTATACATTCATTGGTGAATGTATATTGGTTGTGTTTAAATAATCTTTTGATGACCTGGGTTTTCAAGGTAAATATGGCTAGAAGCAGCAAGGAAAAGGCACAGGAAACTCGCGAAAGCATCTTGGATGCGGCAGAGGACATGTTCCACGGCAAGGGCGTCTCGAACACGTCGCTGACGGATATTGCGCAAGCGGCGGGCTTGACGCGCGGCGCGATCTATTGGCATTTCAAGAACAAGGCTGAGTTGTTCGATGCAATGTGCGCGCGAGTCCGCACGCCGATGCTCGCCATGATAGAGGAGATGGCCAGCGAAGCAACAGCCGACCCTTTGGAGAGATTGAGTAGCGGATGTGTTTTTGTGATGCGGCAGGTCGTTGAAAATCCGCACTACCGCAAGGTAATGACCATCCTGTTCCATAGGTGCGAATATGTTGATCCGGAAGATCCGATCCTGATCTACCAAAAAGAATGGCTGGCTCATGGCATGACGACCATTCGGCAAGTTCTGATCAATGCAAAGGTTAAAGGCCAGCTTCCGGAAGACCTGGATATTCATCTGGCCAGTCTTTTCCTGCACATCACGTTCGACGGCTTGCTGAATAGCTGGCTGTTTTCGCCCGGAAGTTTTGATCTTGTCAAGGATGCCGAGAAGATCAACAACGTGGTATTGGCTAGTCTGCAAACCAATGCCACCTTGCGGGTGCCAGCCAAGCCGACATAGCCTGTATATGGCCAATCGGGAACGACGGCATCAATCCCCATGCGATAGCCTATGCAGTCAGTATTCGATGATGCAAGCTTTCTGACGGTGCCGCTTATCGCCCCTGCGCGGCCGGACGCAAAGCATGGCGCTCTGCCGTTGGCGGAGCGACCGAATGCATTGGCGCGCGGAAAACCGGGCTTTTACCGCAAGGCTTCGACCATCTTTTCCAGCTTGACGGCGTCGGCGCAGAATTGACGGATACCTTCGGCCAACTTCTCCGTACCCATCGCATCCTCATTCAGCAGAAACCGGAATGACTTCTCGTCCAGGGATATTTTTTGCACCGGGTCGGCCTTTGACGACTCAACGCTGAGCTTGCGTGGAACCGGGGCATCGGACTCAGACAGCTTCTGCAGCAGTTCGGGACTGATGGTAAGCAGGTCGCAACCGGCCAGTTCAAGAATCTGGGAGGTGTTGCGGAAGCTGGCTCCCATAACTTCGGTTTTGTAGCCGAATTTGCGATAGTAAGAATAAATACGCTTGACCGATTGCACCCCAGGGTCGTCGGCACCTGTATATTCGTTGCCGGTTGCTTTCTTGTACCAGTCGTAAATGCGTCCGACAAAGGGGGAGATCAACTGCACGTTGGCTTCGGCGCAGGCTATGGCCTGCGGCATTGCAAATAGCAGCGTCATGTTGCATCGAATGCCTTCTTTTTCCAGTACCTCGGCTGCGCGAATGCCCTCCCAGGTCGAGGCAATCTTGATCAGCACGCGTTCGCGGGGTATGCCTGCCGCGCTGTAGAGCGCGATCAGTTCGCGGCCCTTGTCAATGCTGCCCTGCGTATCGAACGAGAGACGCGCATCCGTCTCGGTCGAGACGCGTCCCGGCACGATTTTCAGGATTTCCCGTCCGAAGGAAACCAGCAGGCGGTCGATGATAGTGCCGGTGGGCTTGCCTTCGTTGTCACGCACCGCCTTTTCCAAAAGCGACTTGTAGACGTCCTTTTGCACCGCTTTGAGGATGAGGGACGGGTTGGTGGTCGCGTCCTGCGGGGTGAATGCCTGTATCGACTGGAAATCGCCGGTGTCGGCAACGACGGTGGTGTATTGCTTGAGCTGTTCGAGTTGGTTCATGTCTTTACTTTCACAGGTTGGTTAGGCAGATCATCGCCTGTTACGAGAACAAATTCATGCGAAGGTTTTATTATTCTACGCAATCATCATGTAAAAATGGCTTGAAGGACAACAAGGCGCGTGTCACTCCATATATGCGGGCTCGATCCTGCCGGCCACATCCACGCGCAAGCACAGAATGCAGCCGGACAATGGGAACTGCTCAAGCTCTTCCTGCGACCGATTATTGCTGGCGCTGGTGACGTACAGGGTGCGCAGATCGTCGCCGCCAAATGCGAGCATCGTCGGGCAGCGCAGCGGCAGCGTGATCTCGCTCAGGATCATGCCGTCCGGCGCCAGGCGCAGCAGGCGGCCGCCATCGAACATGGCGCACCAGTAAGCACCTTCGCTGTCGACCGCGGCCCCGTCCGGACGTCCTCCATAACCTTCCGTCCGGTTCGAGGAAAACTGCTTGAAAATGCTTGGCTGCCCGGCATGTCCGGTCGCAAGGTCGAAGTCGCGGCGGTAGATCGCATGCGCTGTAGTGTCAGCGTGATACATGATGCGATTGTCCGGGCTGAACGCCAGTCCGTTCGATACTGTAATGCCGCCGTGCCATGCGGTTCGCACATTGCCGCGCTCCAGGCAGTACATCGCTGCATTCTTCTTGTCGCGAGGCTCATACATTGTGCCGGCCCAGAAGCGTCCGGCCGCATCGCAGCGTCCGTCGTTGAAGCGCGTGGTTGCCGTGTCGTATGTCGCAGAGGCTATCGGGCGGATGCTGCCGCTATTCGTATCAAGGTGCGAAAAGCCGGAGCGAAGCGCGACCATCAATCCACCTGAGGCGCAATGCGCAATCGCGGCCGGTTCGGATGGCATCTGCCACGAACGGTGCATGCCGCTGGCGGGATGCAGCCGGTGTACAGCCTTCCCGGCGATATCGACCCAATACAATGCCGCTTGGTCCGGCTGCCATAGGGGGCATTCGCCGATCAGCATCGACTGATTGAAAGCGATCTGGCAAGTGGTGGCCGGCATTATTTCATCAACTCCCGTCCGATTTAGAGCACAGCTTGGTTTTCAATATGAACTCGTGTTGCGGCAGGTTGGTCAATCATTCAAGTGCGCGTGTTTGTGCAAGCAGCTTGCGGTATTGCCTCTCACCGGGCCAATCTTGCCAATTCGATCAGGCCGCTGGTTGAGTTGTCATGGGAGGCAGCCGAAAACTCGCCGATCAATTCCTGCTTGATGTTCCTTGACAATACCTTGCCCAGTTCGACTCCCCACTGGTCGAAGCAGTTGATATCCCAGATCGTTCCCTGCACGAAAGTCTTATGCTCGTATAACGCAATCAGCGCGCCCAGCGTAGATGGGTTCAACTGATTCATCAGGATCGTGTTGCTCGGCCGATTGCCGGGAAATACCCTATGAGGCAGCTCTGACTCGATCTCTTTCTCGGCCATGCCCAGCACTTTCAAATCGACACGAACCTCATCGGGCGTCTTGCCGAGCATGAACGCCTCGGACTGGGCAAAGCAGTTTGCAAGCAGCGTGGCATGATGTCCTGGCAGCGAGTGATTCGGCGTTAGCGCCGCAATGAAATCGATTGGAGTGATGTCGGTGCCCTGATGCAACAGTTGAAAGTACGCATGTTGTCCATTCGTTCCGACGTTTCCCCAAATGACCGGGCAGGTAGCCATATCCACGGGTGAGCCGTTCTTCTTCACGCGCTTGCCGTTGCTTTCCATCTCCAGTTGCTGCAAATACGATGGAAACATGCTGAGATCGAAGTGATAGGGCGCAATCGACACTGAAGTGCAGCCAAGAAAATTCCGATTCCAGATTCCGATCAGTCCGAGCAGCACCGGCATGTTCGATTCGAGCGGCTCGTTGCGAAAATGTTCGTCCATGGCGTTCGCTCCCGCCAGGAACTCGGCGAACCGATCGTACCCTACCGACAATGCAATAGGGAGGCCAACCGCAGACCAGACCGAATAGCGGCCGCCGACCCAGTCCCAAAAAGGAAACATGTTGTCGGTGTCGATGCCGAACTTTGCGACTTCCTCGGAATTGGTCGAAACCGCAACAAAGTGTTTGGCCAGATCGGCAATTTCGCCATGCCCCAAAAACCAGGAACGCGCAGACTGTGCGTTCAGCATGGTTTCCGTCGTGGTGAAAGTTTTCGATTCCACAATGAACAGCGTCGTTTCCGGGTTCACCTTTGAAAGAGTGTTGCTGAGGTCGTGGCCGTCCACGTTGGAGACAAAGTGCATGGCCAAATTCGGTTGCGCGAACGAGCGCAGGGCGTGGCAGACCATCTTTGGTCCTAGATCGGAGCCGCCGATACCGATATTGACGATGTCGGTGATTGCCTTGCCGGTATAGCCGGTCCATTGTCCCGAGCGCACTCGAAGGGAAAAGCTGCGCATGCGGCCGAGCACCGCATGAACGTCTCGCGAAACATCCCGGCCATCCAGCCAGATAGTCTTGTCCAGAGGCGCGCGCAATGCAGTGTGCAGCGCCGCCCGACGCTCGGTCAGGTTGATTTTATCGCCTCTGAGCATGGCGTCGCGCTGAGGCTCGAGATTGCATTCCCGCGCCAGGCCCAGCAGCAATTGCACGGTTTCGCAATTAATGAGGTTCTTCGAGTAATCAAGGAAAATGCCTGCTCCAGATAATGACATCTGAACAAAGCGGTCAGGCGATTCCGTGAACAAGTCGCGCAACCGCCACTCATTCGCTTGGGCGCGGTGGGCCTGCAATGCCTTGAAAGCGTCGGTGGCGGTCAGAACAGGTGGGTTCATGGTAGGCATCCTCGTTTTAAAAAACAGCGCCAGGCTCTGGACACGGTTAGGCATCAGGCCGAAAACAGTCACTGTTAATTTTTTAACTATATAACCTAAAATACCGGCGCGGGTTAGAGATTCTCAAATAAATTCATTCTTTTGGCTTGGAATTTTTACAAGGGCGACGTTGGCGCAGGAAAAACTGTTTCGGATCAGGCAAAAAATTGCAACTTTATCAAAAAAGTTAATCAAGACAAAAAAGCTGGCGCAACAAACATATTCGCTGCTATAATTTCACTTCTTTAGGCGCGTAGCTCAGCTGGTTAGAGCACTACCTTGACATGGTAGGGGTCGTTGGTTCGAGTCCAATCGTGCCTACCAACAATTTGTATTTACTCTGCAAGAGCGAGAAAGGCAGACGGGTTATGACACCGCGAACTACCACGAACATGGTTGGCTAGCACGCTGGTCGTGATCTTTTTCGTCATTGCAGCAAGAAAAAGCGCGGCTAGGCCGCGTTTTTTTTCGTCTGCGTTTTTCATACTCAATATAGTTTTGGCACAGGTTCTTTTATGTGCTGCTCGGAGATCACTATGGTTTCAGTACGGCTTCCCGACGGTTCGCAGCGCCAGTTCGATGCACCGACCACTATTGCGCAAGTTGCCTCTTCCATTGGCAGCGGCCTGGCCAAGGCTGCGCTTGCCGGCAAGGTGGACGGAAATCTGGTCGATACATCCTTTTTGATAGATCGCGACGTCGATCTTTCCATCGTAACGGACCGGGATGCCGACGGGCTGGACCTGATTCGCCACTCGACCTCCCACTTGCTCGCTTACGCAGTAAAAGAGTTGTTTCCCGATGCACAGGTTACTATCGGACCTGTGATCGAAAACGGTTTTTACTACGATTTTTCGTATAAGCGTCCGTTCACGCCTGAAGATTTGATGGCCATTGAAAAAAAGATGGTCGAGTTGGCCAAGAAAGACGAACCGATCTCGCGCAAGGTAATGCCGCGTGACGATGCAGTTGCGTATTTCAAGTCGATCGGCGAGGCATACAAGGCGGAAATAATCGAGTCGATTCCCGCGGACCAGGATGTTTCCCTCTACACCAGCGGCAAGTTCACCGATCTGTGCCGCGGCCCGCACGTGCCATCCAACGGCAAGCTGCGTGTATTCAAGCTGATGCGGCTGGCCGGCGCGTACTGGCGCGGCGATTCTAAAAATGAAATGCTGCAGCGCGTATATGGCACGGCTTGGGCGAAGAAGGAAGATCAGGACGCTTATTTGCACATGCTTGAAGAGGCGGAAAAACGCGATCATCGAAGGATTGGCCGCGCGCTGGACTTGTTCCACTTCCAGGATGAAGCGCCGGGCCTGATATTCTGGCATCCAAAAGGTTGGACCATCTGGCAGCAGGTCGAGCAATACATGCGCAAGGTCTATGTCGACAATGGCTACCAGGAAGTCAAGGCTCCGCAAATCCTGGACCGGAGCCTCTGGGAGAAATCGGGCCACTGGGAGAATTACAAGGAAAACATGTTCACCACCGAGTCGGAAAATCGCTCATACGCGCTCAAGCCGATGAATTGTCCAGGGCATGTGCAGATTTTCCGCTCGAACCTTCATTCCTATCGCGAGTTGCCTTTGCGCTACGGCGAATTCGGCCAGTGCCACCGCAATGAGCCATCCGGTTCGTTGCACGGGATGATGCGGGTACGCGGCTTTACGCAGGATGACGGACATATATTCTGCACCGAAGATCAGATTCTGGATGAGTGCGTTGCCTTCACAGCGTTGTTGCAAAAAGTTTATGCCGATTTCGGTTTCACCGACATTATCTATAAGGTGGCGACCCGTCCGGAAAACCGGGTTGGTTCCGACGAGGTCTGGGACAAGGCGGAGAATGCCCTGATTGAGTCGCTCAAGCGTTCCGGCTGCGAATTCGAGATTTCGCCGGGCGAAGGCGCTTTTTACGGCCCCAAGATCGAATATACGCTGAAAGACGCGATTGGCCGGATGTGGCAATGCGGCACGATTCAGGCCGACTTCTCGATGCCTGTGCGTCTCGGCGCGGAGTACGTGGCCGAAGACAATACACGAAAGATTCCGGTGATGTTGCATCGGGCAATTCTCGGCTCGCTGGAGCGCTTTATTGGCATGCTGATAGAAAATCATGCCGGCGCTCTTCCTCTCTGGCTGGCTCCGGTACAGGCAGTCGTCCTGAATATTTCGGACGGACAAGCCGAATATGCGCAAATTGTGGTGCAGCAGTTGAAGAAACAGGGGTTTAGGGTAGAGTCGGATTTGCGCAACGAGAAGATTACCTATAAAATACGCGATCACTCCGTGCATAGGTTGCCTTACCTGATCGTGGTAGGCGACAAGGAACGGAATGAAAACACAGTGTCTGTGCGTGCCCGGGGAAACATGGATTTGGGCGTAATGTCCATTTCAGCCCTTGCAGAGCGACTCGAAAAAGACGTCGCCGCCAAAGCCTGAACGGGCTGGGTGCCTAAAGCACAGTAAGATTATTTTTGATAGAGGAAACGACAATAGCTACTAAAGAGTCGCATCGCATCAACGGCGAAATAACCGCACCAGAAGTGCGCCTGTCCGGAGTTGATAATGAGCCGCTTGGCATTGTAAGCCTGGCAGAAGCCTTCCGTCTTGCGGAGGAGGCAAACGTGGATCTGGTCGAAATTGCACCGAACGCGCAGCCTCCCGTGTGCCGCCTTATGGATTATGGCAAGTTTAAATACCATGAGCAGAAGAAGGCGCACGAAGCCAAATTGAAGCAGAAGGTGATTCTGGTCAAGGAAATAAAATTCCGGCCGGGAACCGATGAAGGCGACTACAATATCAAGTTGCGCAATCTGATCAAATTCCTCGATGAGGGCGACAAGTGTAAGATTACCTTGCGTTTCCGCGGTCGGGAAATGGCGCATCAGGATATCGGTTTTCGCGTGCTCGAGCGTTTGAAGACCGACCTCGACCCGTATGGCCAGGTAGAACAGTTTCCGAAAATGGAAGGCCGCCAGATGGTAATGATCTTGGCGCCCAGAAAGAAAAAATAGGATTTGCATCGTTTCCACTTAATGGAAGCAGTGCAGCAGCGGCAGAACTTGATTCTGCCGCATGACAAGTGAGAGCAGGCATCCAAGAGCAATGAGATATTGCCACCTGCAATCATATAAAAAGAGGAACTGTCCAAAGGACAGATATTGCTATGCCAAAAATGAAGACCAAAAGCGGTGCCAAGAAGCGCTTCCGCGTCCGTCCGGGCGGAACCGTCAAATGTGCCCACGCTTTCAAGCGCCACATCCTGACCAAGAAGTCCACCAAAGTGAAACGCCATTTGCGCGGTTCCACGAATGTGCATGACAGCGACGTTTTGTCAGTCATGCGCATGATGCCCAACGCTTAACCTCACCAGTCAAATCAAGGAGAATCCATGCCTAGAGTAAAACGTGGGGTCACAGCACGGGCCCGTCATAAAAAAATACTCGACCTAGCCAAAGGCTACCGCGGTCGCCGCAGTAAAGTTTACCGTGTCGCCAAGCAGGCGGTCATGCGTGCCGGTCAATACGCTTATCGTGATCGCCGCAACAAGAAGCGCGTATTCCGCGCGTTGTGGATCACGCGTATCAATGCAGCGTCGCGCGAGCATGGCCTGACTTATAGCGTATTCATGAACGGCCTGAAGAAGGCAACCATTGGGCTGGACCGCAAGGTTCTGGCCGACATGGCGGTTATGGATAAGCCGGCTTTTGCTGCAATCGTCAATCAGGTGAAAGCCAGCATCGCTGCTTAGTCGGACGCGGACGTCGGCCGTGTGGTCGACCCGCAACATAAAAGCGGGGCATAGGCAACAACCTGTGCCCCGTTTTATTTTGATTGTTCCCTGTATCATCTTTGCACGAAAAGCCGTATGAATACCCTTGAACAAATGGTTATCCAGGCCCAGAAGGACTTTTCTGCCGCGCCGGACGCCGCTGCGCTTGAAAACGTTAAAGCCAGGTATCTCGGCAAAACCGGCATCATCACAGAGCAAATGAAGGGGCTGGGCAAGCTGCCTCCTGAAGAACGCCGATCATATGGCGCCGCTGTAAACACAGTTAAAGGTCAGATCGAGGAAGCGCTCAATGCGCGCAGGGATGCGCTGGCAAGTGCGCAGATGCAAGAACGACTGAATGCCGAGGCGATCGACGTGACTCTCCCCGGACGCGGTAGAGGAGCAGGCGGCATTCATCCGGTCATGCGCTCGTGGCAGCGAATCGAGGAGATCTTTCGGTCGGTCGGCTTCGCCGTCGCCGACGGTCCTGAAATCGAGACTGACTGGTTCAATTTCACAGCATTGAACAGCCCGGAGAATCATCCGGCGCGCTCGATGCAGGATACCTTCTATATTGACGGCAGCGACAAAGACGGCAAGCCGCTGCTTCTACGAACGCATACGAGTCCGATGCAGGTTCGCTACGCATGCAATCATCAGCCTCCGATCAAGGTCATCGCTCCCGGAAGAACCTACCGCGTCGATAGCGATGCAACGCACTCGCCGATGTTCCATCAGGTTGAAGGCTTGTGGATTGCCGAAGACATCAGTTTCGCCGACCTAAAGGGCGTGTACCTGAATTTCGTCAAGGCTTTTTTTGAAACCGATGATTTGCAGGTTCGTTTCCGCCCTTCCTATTTTCCGTTCACAGAACCTTCTGCGGAAATAGACATTGCGTTCGGCAGCGGCCCTCTTAAAGGCCGATGGCTCGAGGTTTCCGGCGCAGGCCAGGTACACCCGACGGTCTTGCGCAATATGGGCCTTGACCCAGAAAAATATATCGGATTTGCGTTTGGGTCCGGGATTGAGCGACTGACGATGTTGCGCTATGGTATTAATGATTTGCGCCTGTTTTATGAAGGCGATCTTCGTTTCCTGAAACAATTCAACTGAGATAGGTTGCGAACAGCGCCGGGGCTTAAGTCACAGGGTGCTTTTCGCAAGTTTGTGTCCGAAAGCTTTTATATGCAATTTTCCGAAAACTGGCTCCGAACCATGGCGGACCCTAAGATGGGGTCGGAGGAACTGGCGCATCTGCTCACGATGTCCGGACTGGAAGTGGAAGAGGTCGAGCCGGTTGCGCCGCCTTTCTCCAATGTCGTTGTTTCGAAAGTACTTGAGGTTGCAAAACACCCGAATGCCGACCGCCTGAGCGTATGCCAGGTCGACGCAGGCACCGGCACGATTCTGAACATCGTTTGCGGCGCTCCAAATGTTCGCCCTGGCATGAAGGTCCCCTGCGCATTGGTCGGCGCTGTTTTGCCGCCTGGCGAAGACGGCGTTCCGTTCACGATCAAGCTGGGAAAGCTGCGAGGGGTCGAATCGCAGGGGATGCTGTGTTCGGCGCGTGAATTGAAGCTGTCCGAGGACCATGGCGGTTTGATGGAGTTGCCAGAGGATGCCTCCGTGGGCCTGAGCATACGCGACTATCTGGCGCTGGACGACCTCAAATTCACCATCAAGCTTACGCCGAACAAGGCTGATTGCCTCTCGGTTCTCGGCGTGGCGCGCGAAGTTTCCGCTCTGACCGGAACGCCACTGAATAAGCCGGCGGACCAGGCAGTGGCAGCGACTATGCAGGATAGACTGCCCGTCGTCGTTTCAGCGCACGATCTGTGCGGCCGGTTTTCCGGGCGCATCATTCGCGGCATCAATGCCAAGGCCCGGACGCCGGACTGGATGAAGCAGCGCCTTGAGCGCAGCGGTCAGCGGCCGGTTAGCGCCCTGGTCGATATTTCCAACTACGTCATGCTGGAGTCGGGACAGCCAAGCCATGTTTACGATCTAGCCAAGGTACATGGCAGCCTGAATGTGCGCTGGGGGAAAAAAGGCGAATCGCTCAAGCTGCTGAATGGCAGCACTGTCGAGGTGGACGACTGGGTTGGCGTTATCGCGGACGAGAGCGGAGTCGAATCGCTCGCGGGGGTCATGGGCGGCGATCGGACCGCAGTATCGCTGGATACTCAGGACATCTTTGTGGAAGCCGCCTTTTGGTGGCCGCGGGCGATCCAGGGCCGTGCGCGCCGTTACAACTTTTCCACCGATGCTGCGCACCGTTTCGAGCGTGGAGTCGATTTTTCGGGCACGGTCCGGCATATCGAGCGCATCACGGCGCTGATACTGGAAATTTGCGGAATTGAAGACAAAACCGCGGTGGGCCCTGTCGACGACCAGACCGTCAACTTGCCGCAGCGCAATCCGGTAAGCGTGCGCACCGCGCGCGCCGTCAAGGTTATCGGCGTGCCGCTGACCGATGAAATGATCGCCGATATATTCAAGCGCCTCGGACTAGAGTTTCGCCATGATCCCGGGATTTTCTCGGTTACGCCGCCTCCCTATCGATTCGATATCGAAATCGAAGTGGACCTGATAGAGGAGATTGCCCGCGTTTACGGGTTCGAGAAAATTCCCGCGCTTTCACCAATAGCGCCGAATGTGATGCAGATCGAGCCGGAAAGCCTGCGCTCGTTGTTTACGCTTCGCCGCCAAATTGCGGATCGAGGCTATCAGGAGGTAATCAATTACAGTTTCGTCGAAGAAAGCTGGGAAACCGACTTCGCCGGCAACGCCAATCCGGTCAGGGTGGTGAACCCGATAGCGAGCCAGATGAGCGTAATGAGGTCGTCCCTGATAGCCAGCCTGGTCGCAAATGCGCGCTACAACCTGAACCGAAAGATCGGCCGGGTGCACGTTTTTGAAATCGGGGCAGTATTTCTGCGGAACCCGAATGGTGCGGATGGAACGGAAGCAGTGGCCGGGTATGACCAGCCGAAGCGCATTGCCGCCTTGGCCTATGGCCCGCTGGCGGAAGAGCAATGGGGACAGCCGGCCAGAAATGCCGACTTTTTCGATATGAAAGGCGATCTGGAAGCGCTTTTCGCGCCCCAGCCAATTCGGTTCGTCAAGTGCGAGCACCCTGCATTTCACCCGGGTCGTAGCGCGCGCATAGAAAAAGATGGAAAAGAAGTCGGCGTGATCGGTGAATTGCATCCCCGCTTGCAGCAAAAGTACGAATTGCCTTTAGCGCCGGTTTTGTTCGAGGTCGATATCGCGGCATTGCAATTGCGCGAAATACCGGCCTATCGCGAGATTTCAAAATTCCAGTTTGTCACGCGGGATATGGCCCTGGTCGTAAAACAGTCAGTGACGGCACAGGACCTAATTGATGACTTCGAGGCTCAAAAGAGCGCGAATCCGCTATGTGGCATCATGCAAGCCGTTGTTTTGTTTGATGATTACCGTGGGAAAGGATTGGAAACAGACGAGAAAAGTCTTGCTTTCCGCTTTACCTTGCAAGATACTCAGGGAACTCTGCAAGACGAAGCTGTCGAAGCTGCAATGAATGTCTTTGCCGAGGCGGCCAAAAATAAGCACGGCGCTCGACTGCGCGCATAAAAGGCCACAAGATTGCGGACATCAGCGATGAGCAAGGATAATGAATCAATCGAACACAACTGACTTCCCCCTTAATTTGACTGCTGATCTTCAGCGTGCGATGCAGGATGCAAGAATTCGGTCGCAGGCCGAAAAAGATCTGCCGACGCTGACCAAGGCGGAACTGGCGGAGCTTCTGTTCGAGCAGGTGGGTTTGAACAAACGCGAGGCCAAGGATATGGTCGAAACATTCTTTGCTGAAATCGGGAATGCGTTGCAAAGCGGCGACTCGGTCAAGTTATCGGGTTTCGGTAATTTCCAATTGCGCGACAAGCCGCAACGGCCCGGACGAAATCCCCGGACAGGGGAAGAAATCCCCATTACTGCGCGGCGCGTTGTAACTTTCCACGCGAGCCAGAAGCTAAAGATAATGGTGGATGCTGCAAGCGGCAGCCCGGTTGAGCAAGTTGCTTAGGTAAGCGATGAACGAACGAGTCAATAAGCCAGAACTGCCTGTTTTGCCGTCGATTCCCGCAAAGCGCTATTTCACTATTGGCGAGGTCAGCGAACTGTGCGGCGTCAAATCGCACGTGTTGCGCTACTGGGAGCAGGAGTTCACGCAACTGAAACCAGTCAAGAGGCGCGGCAACCGGCGCTATTACCAGCATCACGAAGTCTTGTTGATCCGTCGCATCCGCGAGTTGCTGTACGAACAGGGGTTCACCATAAGCGGAGCGCGCAACAGGCTCGAATCGAGGAATCCCAACGACGGCGATATCGTAAAAAACGAGCCTGCAACAAAAAATACGGCGGACGGCTTCGATATCAATACAGTGCGTGCAGAGCTTGACCAGATATTGCAGCTTTTGAGCATGCCAGACTAATGGCGTAGCTTGGAACTACAGTTCGGCTCTGCATGTTTTTAGGGTTCATTCTGACAGACTCGTGGTAGGTGCATGTTGTTGCGGGCGCATGAAGAAAACTCCAATTGCCATAATTACGTCTACCCATGCGCATTCTGATCAGCAATGACGATGGCTATCTGGCTCCTGGCTTAATTGCCCTGGCAGAAGTGCTGGAGCCGATTGCGGAAATTGTTGTCGTTGCCCCTGACAGCAATCGTTCCGCCTGCTCCAATTCCCTAACGCTTCAACGGCCACTTTCGGTTTCCCGAGCGGCAAACGGTTTTTATTTCTGCAACGGAACGCCGTCGGATTGCGTGCACATTGCATTGACCGGTATTTTGACCTGGAAACCGGATCTGATTGTCTCCGGCATCAACCAGGGACAGAACATGGGCGACGATACGCTCTACTCCGGGACGGTGGCGGCGGCCACGGAAGGGTTTCTGTTCGGTATACCCGCCATTGCCTTTTCACAGGTGGACAAGGATTGGAAAGAACTGGATAGCGCCGCCAGGATCGCGCTCGAAACGGTCGAGCGCCTATACGATTCGATGCCCAAGCCTTTCCTGATGAACGTCAATATTCCTAACCGGCCTTACCAAGACCTGAAACGCAGTGTTGCGACCAGGCTCGGCAGGCGCCACCAGTCCGAAGGGGTCGTCAAAATGCAGGATCCATTCGGACATGAATTATTTTGGATAGGCCCCGCAGGCAGAGCAAAGGATGCGGGCGAGGGAACAGATTTTCATGCCGTCGAGAATGGACATGTGTCCATCACTCCGCTGCAAATTGACTTGACGCATGCCGCATTGATCAATGACCTCGCGAAGGGTCTTGAATGACCAAAAAGGCCAAACAATTTCCCCTGCCTTTATCCAGCGTAGTCGATAATTTGTCAGGAACTCGCCGCGCAAGCGCGAAATTTTCCGATCAGGTCGCAACACCGCAAACGGCAACGCGAAACGCGCAACAAACCGGCTCGTTCGGCGGCAACCGAAAGGCTTCTGCAGAGCCGGCCGGCAAACTCAATCCCTTGCCCCTTGTCGCTCAGGATAGGTCCGCTTCTGGTTCGAGCCAGCTCGTGTCGATAAGAGTGCGCCGCTCCATGGTCGATCGACTTGAGAAGCAAGGTATCAAGGACGCTTTGGTGCTAAGCGCGATGGAAGCCATTCCGCGACACCTGTTTGTGGAACAGGCATTGTCCAGTCAGGCGTATATCGACGCATCTTTGCCGATAGGTCATCAGCAGACCATATCCCGTCCTTATATTGTGGCGCGCATGATTGAGGCGATGCGCAACAGCGCATCCGGAGAACCAATGGGACGGGTGCTGGAAATCGGGACCGGCTGCGGTTATCAGGCAGCGGTTTTATCGCGAGTCGCCAAGGATGTGTATTCGATTGAGCGTATAAAGGCATTGCATGAGTTGGCAAAAAGCAGGCTACGCCCGCTGTGCATACCTAATTTGCGCTTGCATTATGGAGACGGTATGCTAGGTTTATCGCAAGCAGCGCCGTTTGATGGCATTATTCTGGCTGCGGCTGGCATGGAAGTGCCGAATGAGTTATTGTTGCAATTGACGATTGGCGGCCGTCTCATCGCCCCGGTCGGCAATGAACAGCAGTCTTTGCAGTTGATAGAGCGTGTGGATAAACTAAAATGGAAGACCTCCAGCCTGGAGGACTGCCATTTTGTACCGTTGTGTCCGGGCACCCTTTAAGGCATTCCATGTCTTACGGCGCCGGGATAAAATATATGAGCATGAAAAAAATTCGAATTGTTTTAGTTGTATTGTCGGTTGTCCTAATTACGGCATGTAGCACCACGAGCCAAAAAGCTCCCGTGGCTGAACGTACCTCCGCGACGAAGAGCGCAAGTCCCGTCAAAATAGTGGTAAAGGAGCGGCCCGGTTACTACACGGTCAGAAAAGGCGACACGCTAAACCAGATTGCACATAGATTTAGGCAAGATCCTGGTAGTGTTGCAGGCTGGAACAGCCTGGCGAACAAAAACGACATCAAGATAGGACAAGTGCTGCGCATACAGCCGCCCGATCCGTCGAGCGGCGTGCAGACGGCAATCGTGTCGAACGCTTCGGGTGTCGAGGTCAAACCCTTGCCGTCTTCCTCATCTGCACATCCTCACGAGAATGCCGTGGTTGCAACCCCAAAGCCGGAGGCCGTTCCCGCCTCTGCTGATACCTCCGCTCAGGCGAAGCAAGAGGAGGGCATTGCATGGATGTGGCCGGCGGAAGGCAAGATCGTTGCGTCGTTCCAGGAAGGAAAGAGCAAAGGTATCGATATTGCCGGCACGCTGGGGCAGAAAGTGCTGGCCGCTGCCGATGGCAGGGTTATCTTTGCCAGTGCTATACGTGGGTACGGCAATCTTGTGATCGTGAAACACACCGACAGCCTGGTGTCGGCGTATGCGCATAACAAGACCATCCTGGTCAAGGAAGGTGCAACCGTCAGCAAAGGGCAACAGATAGCGGAGATGGGTAAAAGCGACACCGATAAGGTCAAGCTTCATCTGGAAATCCGACGTCAAGGCAAGCCGGTTGATCCGGCCAAGTACCTGCCGTCTCGCTAGAGGCCTTTAGCGGCGTGTTTGCTTTCTGAGCAAGACCGTTGCCTGCTCTCCGGAAGTGCGCCCATGTGCGGCATGCCGCGCAATCCTGCATGGCTTAGCCGATATTCGTGTTTTCGATCCGGAATGTCCTATTCCGGATTAGCTTGGTTTCGTGAATTCCCCTATCTCCAAAAATTATTTTCCATATATGCAACACACTATTATTGAGATTGAGTCGCTGGACGCGGAAGGCCGTGGCATCGGCCATTTGCAGAATGAAGATGGGACACGAGGAAAGGTGATATTCGTCGAAGGCGCGCTGCCGGGGGAGCGAGTCGGTTTTCAGTCTTTCCGCATCAAGAAAAACTGGGAAGCGGCAAGAATGACTTCGCTTGAACGTGAATCCGCATTGCGGGTCAAGCCTGCTTGCGAGTACTTCGGCATATGCGGAGGCTGCGCCATGCAGCATCTCGAACCGTCCGCGCAGGTTGCGGTCAAGCAGCGCGTACTTGAAGACAATCTCTGGCATATAGGCCGACTGAAAGCCGAAAGAATGCTGCGTCCGACTTACGGGCCTTATTGGGGCTACCGGTATCGAGCCCGTCTTTCAGTTAATGATGTGCCGAAAAAAGGCGGGATCATAATCGGTTTCCATGAAAAGAGTGCCCGCTACGTGACCGACATGAAAGCCTGCAAGGTATTGCCGCCGCATCTTTCGGAGATGCTGGAGCCCTTGCGCGGCTTGATCGAGTCGCTTTCAATCAGGGGGAAGGTGCCGCAAATTGAATTCGCGATGGGAGAGGGGCAGGATGCAAGCATTACCGCACTCGTGCTGCGCATTATGGCTCCGCTTTCCGTCGCGGACGAAGCAAGACTCAAGGTATTTGCCGACGAATACGGCGTGCAGTGGTGGCTGCAGACCAAGGGGCCCGATACGGTAGCGCTTTTTTACCCAACAGACAAACAATTACATTACACCTTGCCTGAATTCGGCATTTGCATGCCTTTCAAGCCAACCGATTTTACCCAGGTCAACCATCAGATCAATCGTGTGCTTGTGTCGCAGGCATTGCGCCTGCTGGACGTCCAGCCAGACGAACGGATTGCCGATCTGTTCTGCGGATTGGGGAATTTTACATTACCGATAGCTACCAGGGCACGGGAAGTCGTGGGAATAGAAGGCAGCGATGTGCTGACCATGCGGGCGCAGGAGAATTCCCGCATCAACGGTCTTTCAGAAAGAGTCTCTTTCAATACTCGCAATCTGTTCGAGATGACAACGGATGGCTGGATCGCACTGGATAAATTCGACAAAATCCTGATCGATCCGCCGCGTGACGGCGCGCTTGCGCTGTGCCAGGCACTGGCCGGGCTGGATAAAAGCCATCAAGACTATAAGCCGCAACGGATAGTCTATGTATCGTGCAGCCCTTCTACGCTGGCGCGCGATGCCGGCGTGCTGGTGCATGAGACCGGCTATGTGTTGAAACAAGCTGGTGTGATCAATATGTTTCCTCATACGGCCCATGTGGAATCAATTGCCGTTTTCGAGCGTAAAGACCGGTAAGTCTAACCGGCGCGCCTGTGTTTGCGTCTTCTGCAAGACTTTCTTAACTCTGTCAGAATAGGTTCTATCAGGCCGATTCGAACGAGTGAACCTGACTATCTGTTTGGCTTTTGTCCTTATTCCGGACAATTTAATGATAATCAGAGCCTGATCCGTTTTCGCTCCTCAACGCGAGCATGGATGGTGAGAAAGTTATGAAAAATTCTGGAATTTCCGCTTTCCCCGCACTAAGTCCGGAGAATTTTCCGTTCGTACATTCTTTTGCCAATTTGCCGGAGTCGTTCTATACGCGCCTGAATCCCGAGCCTTTGCCTTCGCCTTATCTGGTATGCGCCAGCGATTCGGCAGCCTTACTGATAGGTTTGGACCCCTCTGTCTTTGCCAAGGCTGAATTCATAGATGCTTTCTCTGGGAATCGGTTGCCGCCGCAAGCATTGCCTTTGGCTGCGGTCTATTCAGGGCACCAGTTCGGTGAATGGGCAGGGCAGTTGGGGGATGGGCGCGCGCATTTGCTGGGTGAAGTTCAGACTGAATCGGGGCCGATGGAGCTGCAGCTTAAAGGCTCGGGACAGACGCCGTACTCACGCATGGGTGACGGCCGTGCCGTGCTGCGATCGTCTATTCGGGAATTTCTATGCTGCGAGGCAATGGCGGGCTTGGGTATTCCGACTACGCGTGCGTTGTGCGTGATAGGGTCGGATTTGCCGGTGGCACGCGAAACGGTCGAAACCGCGGCCGTAGTGACTCGCATGGCCCCCAGCTTCGTTCGTTTCGGATCGTTCGAGCATTGGTATTACCGTGACCGGAACGACGAATTGAACGTACTGGCCGATTTCGTGATCAACCGCCACTATCCGCAATTGCGCGAGCAGACAAACCCATATCAGGCATTGCTGGCGGAAGCAACGAAAAGAACCGCGCATCTGGTAGCGCACTGGCAGACCGTGGGCTTCATGCACGGAGTCATGAATACTGACAATATGTCCATTTTAGGAGTGACGATCGACTACGGTCCATTCGGTTTCATGGAAGCATTCGACTCTCAGCATATCTGCAACCACAGCGACCGGCTTGGACGCTATGCCTACAACATGCAGCCGCAGATGGCTCACTGGAATTGCCATGCATTGGGCCAGGCCTTGCTCCCATTGATCGGAACTGTAGAGGATGCCCAGTCGGCGCTGGCATGCTTTTCTACTGAGTTCACTAACAAGATGAGCGAACTGCTACATGCAAAGCTTGGCTTGCGGTCAAGGCAGCCGGAAGACGGCGAACTGATAGAATCGATGTTTGCCCTGTTACAGGCGAGCCGCGCCGATTTCACACTGTTTTTTCGGCACCTGGGCGGGATAAAAGTTGAAAGCGCGGTCAACGACGAGTTGTTGCGCAAACTATTTCCGGAACACGCCGGCCTGGAGGCCTGGCTGGCTTTGTACCGACAGCGGCTGCGGCAGGAGAACAGCCAGGATGAGGCTCGCATGGCGGCGATGAATGCCTGCAACCCTAAGTATGTATTAAGAAATCATATGGCCCAGATTGCCATTGAAAAGGCGCAAAGCAAGGATTTTTCAGAAGTCAGGAAACTGCTGACAATTCTTCAACATCCTTTTGACGATCAGCCTGAAAATAACGGATATGCCGAACCCTCGCGGGATGACGCAGGCAATCTGGAAATAAGTTGTTCTTCCTGAGAAAGGAATTGAAATGTCGATTGAAAAAATAAAGAAATCCGATGCCGAGTGGCAGGCGCAATTGAAACCCATGGATTACCAGATCACCCGCCATGCCGCGACCGAGCCCGCATTCACAGGAAGGTATTGGGATCATCACGAACACGGCATTTACCGCTGCGTATGTTGCGGCACGCCCCTGTTCGAATCCGATACCAAGTTCGACTCCGGCTGCGGCTGGCCCAGTTATTTTCAGGCTATCAACCCTGAGAATGTAATCGAGCGGGCTGATCTCCAATATGGCATGATACGTACTGAAATCATATGCGCTGTATGCGATGCGCATCTGGGGCATGTATTTAACGACGGTCCGCCGCCGACCGGCTTGCGATATTGCATAAATTCAGGCGCCCTTAGTTTCGAACAGCAACCTGTGCCACAAGAACAGACAAAATAATGAAATTTCTTTTCGACCTTTTTCCGGTCATTCTCTTTTTTATCATTTTCAAATGGGGCGAGGGAAGGCCCGAAGCAGCGCAATCGCTGGCAGACCAATGCCTTTCGGGCTTTCTGTCGGGAGGCGCTTCTTCAGCGTTGCAGGCGCCTATCCTGCTGGCGACGGCAGTCGCCATAATAGCCACCTTCGCCCAGATTGCTTATCTGCTGTTGCGCGGCAAGAAAGTGGAAATGATGTTGTGGGTATCGCTCACTGTTATCACTCTGTTTGGCGGCGCCACTATTTACTTTCAGAGCGATGAGTTCATCAAATGGAAGCCGACCGTGCTCTACTGGTTCTTTGGAGCGGCGTTGCTTATTAGCGACAGTCTGCTTGGAAAAAACCTGATCAGGAACATGATGGAAAAGCAGATACAATTGCCGAGCCGGATATGGACGCGTCTTAATTTGGCTTGGATTGCTTTTTTTGCGTTGATGGGAGTACTGAACCTGTACGTGGCGTTCTGGGGAAATTTTGCCACAGCCACCTGGGTCAACTTCAAGTTATTCGGCGGCATGGGGTTGATGCTTGCTTTCATGGTGCTGCAAAGCGCTTATTTGTCCAAGTATATGAAGGACGCAACATAGAAGTCCTGCCGAACCGTCCGTGTTGATATGTTTGCTTCTGTAAAATCATGGCCCTTCTTATATTTTTCAGGATAGAACGGAAGTGGTTTCATCCTGCGTCGATGATGAAACCCTTGTAAATGTTTTATTTTGTAAAAATATTTCAAAAAAAATCATTTAAACCCTAAAGTTCTAGAAATTCCTTCCGTAATAGAACCAAGTTGAGCGAAATGTCTCAATGAATTTCGGAATTACGGTTGGAAGAAGGGGTAGATTTTCTTCTGAATGCCCGGAAAAAACAATTTTTGCTCCTAATGAGCGCCTTTACTCTGCTTTCGTCTAGAAGCGGAGGGGCGCTGTCTCCTCGTCTGTAGGATAAAAACCTACGTTGCGTCCTTGTCGTGTCCGACAAAAAATACAGTTCTTCGCCTATTCCTCCAATTTGCACTAACCCGCAAACTGTTTCCAACAGACAACCAGTTGCAAACAGATGTAAACGGGGAGCAAAACATGAATACGAACGATATGCTGGCAGAAATCCGCGACGCCAACCTCAGCTATCTGATGCTTGCGCAACAGATGATTCGTTCCGATAAATCGACTGCTATCTTCCGTCTGGGAATCAGTTCAGCGATCGCCGAATTGCTGGAAGAGCTTAGTAACCCGCAACTTCTAAAGTTGGCTGGAAGCAACATGATGTTGGCCCGCTTCCGTTTCGACGACAATATCATTCTTGGCATGCTTACCGACTACAACAAGGATCGGATGCTTGCTCAAACGCACGCCGCTATCCTGATGGCAAGGCAACCCGTCGAAGACATCGCTTAATCGCGCCGCTTTATTTCCCCAGCGTTCGGAGACAAGCAAAATGGCAAAAAAAAGTTTGGTGTCGGAAGCCAAGGAAATTCAGCTAGCAATTGAACTCATTAATCACGGAGCGCGATTGCAACTTCTCGAGTTGGAAACATCGCTTTCCCGTGAACGGTTGATCAAGTTATATAAAGAGCTGAAAGGCGTTTCTCCGCCAAAGGGAATGCTGCCGTTTTCAACCGACTGGTTCGTAACTTGGCAACCTAATATCCACTCATCCGTATTTATCAATATCTACCGATATCTGCTCGAACATGCTCATGTATCCGGCGTGGTGGCAATTCTAAAGTCCTACCGTCTCTATCTGGAACAGGTGTCGATCGAGCCGGGTGAAGAACCGGTTCTGTCTCTTACCAGGGCTTGGACGCTGGTGCGTTTTTTCGACAGCAAAATGCTGAACACAACGGCTTGCACCAAATGCGGCGGGCATTTTGTGACCCAGAACTTCGATCTTCACCAAAATTATGTCTGCGGTTTATGTCATTTACCGTCGCGCGCCGGTAAAACGAAAAAAGCCAAACTGTCAGAGGCCGCCGTCGCGTCGGCTTGATCTGGATGCAGGCGTATTGATCATAAGTCACACGTGAATCAAGGCAACCGATCAGGCGCAAAACGACGTGCTTCACTGACAAGTCTGCCGGCGGCAAACGCTCTTGCGATTCAACTCGTCTCCTTAGTCCTGGTAGTTGTACTTATTTATCTCCTGCGCATCCTGGGCGAGTATGAGATTAATCTTGGTCTGGCTGCCGTGTTGCAGGGATTGGTAGCCGCAACGATCACTTATAAGCATCGTTTGCCGGCATGGTGGCTTTTCATCCAGTTACTGTTTCCCATTGGATTGGTGGCCGCCCTTGGCCTGCATATCCCGCCTCTCCTCTTTCTTGCCGGATTTTTCGTGCTTCTAGGCCTGTACTGGGCCGTAATCATTACCCGGGTTCCATTATATCTTTCAGGTCCGGCTGTCTGGCGGAGCATAGCCGACCAGTTGCCGCAGGGCCGTCCCGTCAGATTCGTCGATATCGGCAGCGGACTGGGAGGCGTGGTTCTGCATCTCGCGCAATATAGACCCGACAGCAGCTTTACAGGTATTGAACTAGCGCCTTTCCCGTGGCTTATAAGCAAGATCGCGGGCTATGCCAGAAGCAGCCAGTGCCGGTTTGTTCGGGGTAACTACAACAATCACGATTTTTCTCAATATGATGTGGTGTTTGCTTATTTGTCTCCATTGGTAATGGATTCGCTTTGGGCAAAAGTAAATGCTGAAATGCGTCCCGGCACGCTGCTGCTGAGCTATGAATTTCCAATTCCCGGTATAACGCCGCACATAGTCATTCATCCCGATTCCGGCGGCTCGACTTTGTATGGCTGGCGTTTTTAGCGCTTATAAACATGAATCAGGCAGTTGCCCAAGTTCGATTCGGAGCCGGCTTTTGCTGATCCGTACTAACCAAACAAGCGAATTCTTTACTGGTCAAGCGCCTTTTTAGCACTAACTGCAGACGGAATGGCCCCTTTCTTATTGTGAAACGGTTTCTGTTTTTTGCGGCAACTAATCTTTCTATTGGGAAACTCCTTAAGTTTTTCCTTATCACGTCGTAATCCCGATATAAGTGAATTTTTATTTCCGGCTGGTCTAGGGGCTAGTGTTCATTGACGGGTTTCGGTTTTTATAGCCGAAAGCAGATGATCAATCCTGGCCAAACTTTCGAAGGAGTCATTTGAAGTGCTAGTCATTGTCGGGTATGTCATTGTTTCTCTGTCGGTATTTGGCGGTTTTGCGCTGGCTGGCGGGCACCTGGCCGCATTGCTTCAGCCGGTCGAACTGCTCATGATCGGCGGAGCTGCGGTAGGATCGTTTTTTGTCGGTAACAACAGCAAGTCGATCAAGGCCACGCTTCAAGCGCTTCCTAAGATCATAAAGGGGTCGAAATACACCAAAACCCTTTATCTGGAATTGATGGCGCTGCTTTCCGAAATTCTTTCAAAAGTGCGGAAGGAAGGACTGATGTCGATCGAAAGCGACGTCGATGCGCCACATGAAAGTCCTATATTCAACAAGTATCCCGGTATTCTGTCCGATCATCATGTCATTGAATTCATAACGGACTATTTGCGCTTGATGGTGTCGGGCAACATGGACGCATTTCAGATTGAGAATCTGATGGATAATGAGATTGAAACCCATCACCACGAAGGCGAGGTACCTGTCCATTCGATCGCAAAACTGGGAGATGCAATGCCTGCGTTCGGTATCGTTGCCGCGGTAATGGGGGTGGTCCATACCATGGAATCGGTGGGACTGCCGCCTGCCGAGCTTGGCATCCTTATTGCGCATGCGCTGGTAGGAACTTTTCTCGGGATTTTGCTGGCTTACGGTTTTGTCGGCCCGTTGTCGACCCTGCTGGAGCAAAAGCTCAACGAGTCAACCAAAATGCTGCAGTGCATCAAGGTAACGTTGCTGGCAAGTCTGAATGGCTACGCGCCTCAATTGGCTATCGAATTCGGCCGGAAAGTGCTCTACTCCACGGAACGACCGTCTTTCAGCGAGCTCGAAAATCATATCAAACAGTCGAAAACCAAATAGCCGAAAGTCCATCGAGGAATATTATGGCAGATGATGAGCTTCGCCCAATAGTCGTAAAACGTATCAAGAAATCCGGCGGCGGCCATCATGGCGGGGCTTGGAAAATTGCTTATGCAGACTTTGTTACTGCGATGATGGCATTTTTCCTGTTGATGTGGCTGTTGGGGTCGGTCGGTAAGGGCGACTTGCAAGGCATTGCGGAATACTTCCAGACCCCCCTGAATCTTCCCATTTCGGGCGGATCGGGCAATGGCAGTAGTTCAAGCGTTCTTCAGGGCGGCGGCCCCAGCCTTGCAAAACAAGCCGGCATTTCCAAGAAAGGCGAAGATACTTCAATCAATAAGCCTCTTGACATGAAAAGCGCACAGGCCATGCTGGAGCGCGCCGAAGCAGCGCAATTAAGGGACTTGAAAGGCCGTCTTGAAGTCGCCATTGAGGCCAACAAGCTATTGAAGCAATTCAAAAACCAGCTCTTGCTCGACATTACAACGGAAGGTTTGCGCATCCAGATCGTGGATGAGCAGAATCGGCCGATGTTTGCGTTTGCCAAGGCTGAGCTGCAGCCCTATACGAAGGAAATACTTCACGAGATTGGCCGCGTATTGAATGGCGTAACAAACAGGATCAGTCTTTCAGGCCATACTGACGCGGCACCTTACTCTACCGGCGACAGGGGATACAGCAATTGGGAACTCTCCGCCGACCGCGCCAATGCATCGCGCCGAGCCTTGATTGCCGGAGGTATGGAAGAAGCCAAGATTTTGCGCGTGGTCGGCCTTTCATCGGCGGTACTGATGGATAAGGAAAATTCACTCAACCCGATCAATCGGCGCATCAGCATCATCGTTATGAACAAGCAGGCTGAGGAGTCAGCGGCAAAGGATGGAGGATCTATTGCGGTGAAGGATCAAACTGAAGTAGAGAAGGGACTGGCTGGCAACGCTGCTCGATGAGCATATTGCGCACTAGTTATTATTTCCCCTATTTTGCTGAGGATGTTTGCATGGTTGTGAAAAAATGGTTTGGATCCCAATTGAAGCTTCTGTTGTCTGCGATAGACGGCATAGGAGCCCGGCATCTAGTTAAAGTTGAAAACGACCTCCTTCAAACTAATATATTGCTGGAAGAGGCGATCACAAAACTCAGCGCTAATTTTCTGGCACTTGCCGGCGCGGTCCAGGAACAGCAGGAAATTGCTTGCTCGCTCGCCGCTGGAGCGGAGCCCACGAATTCGGACATGAAAAGAATGGCCGCATTGTCGGATGAAATAAGCTTGCGCGTCAATAATGCAGTTACAGGTTTGCAGTTCCAGGACATGACAAACCAGGTGATCGGGCGATCATTGAATCGAATAATCGGCTTGCGGAGCATTCTTGGCGTTCTCAGTTCGGTGGGAGCCACTCTATCGCAAAAAAATACTTGTGAAGAAAGCACATGCGAAGAGTTCGCTGATATGCTGGAGAAGGCAAACGAGACCTTGGCAATTCAAAGCGAAGAATTGAATAAGCAGTTAGCGAAAACCGTGCGTCAACAGCATATGGAAGGCGGCAGTATCGAGTTATTCTAATTAAGACCAATAAAAATAGTACGACAGCATAATCAGAATATAAATAGCGGGAGCTAAGATGGCGAAGACAATTCTTACGGTTGACGACTCAGGTTCATTAAGGCAAATGGTCGTGTTCAGCCTGAAGGAGGAAGGGTACCAGGTAGTCGAAGCGGTCGATGGGAAAGATGGTTTGGAGAAGGCGCAGAAACAGGTTTTCGATCTGGTTTTAACAGATCAGAATATGCCTGTCGTAGATGGGCTGACCTTGATTCGATCGTTGCGCGGTCTCGAAGGCTACCAGAAGGTACCTATACTTATGCTGACAACCGAAGCCAGCGACGAAATGAAATCCAAAGGCAGAGCTGCCGGGGCCAATGGATGGCTGGTCAAGCCCTTTGATCCAAAACGCTTGCTGGAAGTAGTGAAAAAGGTGATCGGCTAATCGATTAGAATCTCATTCGCAAACTTTTTAACCGGAAAGAATGAATAAAGAGAAGCCCGCATTTGTCCGCAGTCAATAATTCTTGTAAGGATACAAGCCTGTCGTGCTCATCAATACCCGACGTCGTGCCAGCATCAAGCAGAAGGAATAATCATGGCTATTGATATGAGCCAGTTTTTTCAGGTTTTCTTTGAGGAAACTGAAGAACTGCTTACTGAAAAAGAGAAGCTGCTGCTGGCAATCGACGTGGCTGATCCATCCATGGATGACATCGATGCGATATTTCGGGCGGCGCATTCGATCAAGGGCGGGGCGGCCACATTCGGATTGACGGATATGACCGAAGTGACGCACATTCTTGAGTCGCTCCTGGACAAGATTCGCAAAGGAGAGATGTCGCTTACCGCAGAGCATGTCGATGTTTTTCTTTCTGCAAACGATATTCTTAGAATGCTTCGTGACGGCCATCGGGATGGCGCGGCGGTCGACCAAGATGCCGTCAACGAAGTGCTGGTTAGATTGGCATCCCTCTCGGAAAAGGCTGCTTCCCAACCTTCTTTGCCGTCCACGGGTAGCAACATTCAATCTGTTGCAGCGGAGAATGCAAGTCTTCGCCTTTTTCATATTGGATTGCCGGAGGTGCCAGCCCGTGACGTTGAAGCGCTCGCGGCAGAGCTCGGTTTGCTGGGCGCAATAGAGCAAGCGATTGGCGAAGACGGCAAACTCGTCCTTCATCTGAAGACCTCTGAAAGCCGGGACGACATTCTGGCCATCTGTTCATTTATTCTGGATCCCGACGATTTGGTTATCACCGAGAGCGCGGCTTCTGCAGTTCCGGAACCGGAAGCGTCGAGCAGGAACGATGCTTCAGATGACGATAGGGGGTACGGGTTCTTTGACAATATCGAGTTGCCCGCTATCGGAAGAACGGAAAAGCCGATCGTGCTTCAAGAGGGCGAAATTCATCCGGCCCCTTGCGGCGACTCGAGTTCGACAATGGCGACGGAGGTAAAGAAGCAGGTTAGACAGAGCGCGGCCAAAGCGCCCGTCAACCAGGAGTCTACGTCGATCCGCGTCAATATCGACAAGGTCGATCAAATGATCAACCTTGTCGGGGAACTGGTCATTACCCAAGCCATGATCGAACAGCGCACCAGCATGCTGGACTCGATGGCATATCAGCGCTTGCTGGACAGTGTCGCCCAACTGACACGCAACACCCGCGATCTGCAGCAGGCGGTGATGTCGATCCGGATGATGCCGATGGATTATGTTTTTTCCCGTTTCCCTCGCATGGTTCGCGACTTGGCAGGCAAGCTTGGCAAGCGCGTTGATTTCATTACGCAAGGGGCCGCGACCGAACTGGACAAAGGTCTGATCGAGCGCATCATTGATCCCTTGACGCACCTCGTTCGCAACAGCGTCGACCACGGTATCGAAATGCCTGAGGCGCGCATCGCTGCCGGAAAAAGCGAAGTCGGCAAGTTGACGTTATCCGCCACCCATCAAGGCGGCCATATCATTATCGAAGTTACGGATGACGGCGGCGGCCTGAACGAGGAAAGAATACTCGCCAAGGCAAGGCAGCAAGGACTGCCCGTTTCCGACAATATGACGGACAGCGAGATATGGCATTTGATTTTTGCGCCCGGCTTCTCCACGGCGGAAGCTGTTACCGACGTGTCCGGCCGGGGTGTCGGCATGGACGTCGTCAAGCGAAACATAACCGCAATGGGAGGTTATGTCGAAATTCATTCCGCCAAAGGACTAGGCACTACCATCACCATCTTTTTACCCCTGACTCTGGCTATTCTCGATGGCATGTCCATCAAGGTTGGCGAGGAGGTATTCATCCTTCCCCTTGGCTACGTGGCCGAGTCGCTGCAACCTGATCCGGCCGATATAAAGGAGATCGCAGGGAGGGGGCGGGTGGTTAAGGTGAGAGGCGAATATCTGCCTCTGATCGCGCTGTATCAACTCTTCGCCATCGAACCGCACTTTACCGACCCCACTGAAGGAATTGTAGTCATCCTGGAGGCAGAGGGAAACAAGGCGGCCTTATTCATTGACGAACTGCTTGGCCAGCAACATGTGGTTGTCAAGAATCTGGAGTCGAACTATCGCAAGGTCGCCGGTATCTCGGGGGCCACGATAATGGGAGACGGAGGTGTGGCGCTGATTCTGGATGTCCCTTCAATATTGCGTTCAAACCGCCAGCAAAATTCCAATGAATCGGGCTTGATGGCGGAGAATTAGTTTGCCTGCCGGTTTGCCGGTACCGGCTACTTTTCAAGCAACTGACATTTTCCGCCCTTAATTGAAACCGGTTGCCAATGTCGTTCCCTTTTGCTCTTGCTTTCTATTAATCGATCGCAGTATGGGGCGGACTTTTTTTATTCAAGAACAAAAATTTTGAAAATCAAAAAAGTCATTTTTTAGACATTATTGTTGAGATAACACATATTTCGGCATTAATATGCAAAAAAATGCATAGATCTCCATAAAGATTCTCCCAAGTAAGCCGATAAAATATGGACAGGTTCTATCCTGACTTCGACACTCACAGGGATATGCAATGCAGCAGGATACAAAAACCGGTAGTTCGGCTACCAACGAGTTTCTGGCATTCACATTGGGGCGGGAAGAATACGGTATTGATATCTTGAAGGTTCAGGAAATACGCGGTTATGAGAGTGTCACGCGTATCGCCAATGCACCTGATTTCATTAAGGGCGTGGTCAATCTGCGCGGCATTATCGTGCCGATTGTGGATATGCGAATCAAGTTCAACCTTGGCGAGCCGACCTACGACCAGTTCACGGTTGTCATTATCTTGACTATAGCCAATCGCGTGGTTGGAATGGTTGTTGACAGCGTGTCGGACGTGACAACACTTTTGCCTGATCAGATCAAGCCGGCTCCGGAACTAGGAACAGCTCTGGATACAGATTATCTGATCGGATTGGGTACGCTCGATGAGCGTATGTTGATACTGGTCGATATAGATAAACTGATGTCGAGTTCGGATATGGGATTGATCGACAAAGCGGCAGTCTAGAAAATAACAGAGAGCTTTCAAGGAAATATATGAAGAACTTAAGGATAGGCACCCGGCTTGCAATCGGCTTTGCTATTGTGCTTGCGTTTATGCTGCTTATTACCGGTATCGGGGTATGGCGCCTGCAGGAAGTCGGCAACGCCACCGAATCCATGGTTAAAGAAGCTCTGGAAGCGGAGCGACTTGCGGCCGATTGGGTGGAGGCAACGACATCAAATGGCGTTCGCACGGTCGCGCTCACCAAGAGCACGGACGCCGAAGATCAGAAGTACTTTCAGAAGCAGATTTCCGAAACCAGCAAGCGGATCAGCGAAATTCAAAAGAAGATCGAATCCGGCAGTAAGGATGCCACTGAAAAGCAGTTGTTTACGGCTATCTCTGAGAAACGCACCGCCTATGCTGGAATTCGAGACACTGTTTTAAAGTTAAAAGCGGCTGGCAACGATGCCGAGGCTAAGCAGGTAGTTCTCGCAAAAATGATCCCCGCACTTGAATCCTATGTGATAAGCGTGGAAAAGTTCCAGGCATATCAAAAGGAAGACATCAACAAGACAGCTGTCGCTATTGATGCCAACTATCGCACCGGCCGTATCTTTCTAATCGGATTGGGAGCAGCAGCGCTCCTGCTTGGCATCCTTCTTTCCGGCTTTTTGACCGTCGGCATTACAAGGCCGCTTAATCAGGCGGTGGCAATTGCTAGAAGAGTGGCTTCGGGAGATTTGACTTCAAGAATTGAGGTTACCAGCAAGGATGAGACCGGCCTGGTGATGCAGGCACTGAAGGACATGAATGAAAGCCTGTACAGGACGGTAGCACAGGTTCGGACAGGTACCGACACGATCGCCACCGCATCGGCCCAGATCGCCGCCGGCAACCAGGACCTGTCCTCGCGCACCGAAGAGCAGGCAAGTTCGCTTGAAGAGACCGCCTCCTCGATGGAAGAGCTGACCTCGACCGTCAAGCAGAACGCCGACAATGCGCGGCAGGCCAACCAGCTCGCCATCACCGCATCGGGCGTGGCGGTCAAGGGCGGTAACGTCGTGTCGCAGGTCGTCACCACCATGGACGCGATCAACACCTCGTCGAAGAAGATCGTCGACATCATCAGCGTCATCGACGGCATCGCCTTCCAGACCAACATCCTGGCCTTGAACGCGGCGGTCGAAGCGGCCAGGGCGGGCGAACAGGGCCGCGGCTTTGCCGTTGTCGCAACCGAGGTAAGAAGCCTGGCGCAGCGTTCGGCGAGCGCGGCGCGGGAGATCAAGGGGCTGATCGACGACTCGGTCAGCAAGGTCGGCGAAGGCAGCCGTCTTGTGGGCGAGGCCGGCACGACGATGGACGAGGTGGTTGCCAGCATCAAGCGCGTGCACGACATCATGGGCGAGATCACCGCAGCCAGCCAGGAGCAGAGCGCCGGCATCGAGCAGGTGAACCAGGCGATCACGCAGATGGACACGGTCACGCAGCAGAATGCGGCGCTGGTGGAGGAAGCGGCGGCTGCAGCCGAATCATTGCAAGACCAGGCGGCAACCTTGGCCGATGTCGTCAGTGTTTTCAAACTCAGTAACGATGGGAGCGGGGCCTTCGCGTCTCCTAAGGCCGTATCACAGGCTAAGATGAAAACCTTGCCGGCAAGGCAGGAAATAAAGGCTCTCGCCAAAAAGCCTGCTCCGCAGTTGACAACAAAGGCAAGCAAGCCGGCCGGCAATAATGAGGATTGGGAAGAGTTCTGATCCGTTCATGAGCGTAAGGATGGGGCTGATGTCCTATCCTTACGCAATTGCTGTGGCTGTATGTCAACCATTCAATTGAATTCCGCTCTGCCAGGCTCGTCTTGACTGGATTGCCGGAAAATTTGTCTTCTCCTCATGTAACTCCGGACCGCGGGCAGGATTTATACCGCTTGAATCACCGCTTCGTTCGCAGAAAAAATTTTCTGCGAATAGTGTACTTGTCGGATGCTTTTTTTCTGCAATCGACCGTTGCCTTCAACCGATCGGAAGCTGAGCCGGCTTCAGGCATATAGACGGATTCCATCGGTACAAACTCTACGTTCTTGCAGGGTTGCGCTATTGAACTGCTGATCCTGAAGATGATTGCGGAATATCCGAGAAATACGCTATATGGCCGTTGGCTCCTGCAGCGTTGCCTTTGCGCAACTTCAATAGGTACAGTTCGGCCCGACTGTTTTCATGGCGAAAACACAAACATTCCTTTGTGACGAAACGTTAGCAATCCAGAAATTATTTTCCGGACGGAGCTGATTGCGGCTTCGAAAAAAGGCGAACCGCCTGAATTTCAGGGATTGATCGTGAGATTAACGGCTCAAAGGTGCCGTATATTCATTTCTTGAGAGCAACGTATTCATGCATAATGGAAGCAATAGATTATTAAGCGATATTGCGGGTTCAGCAGGCATTGCCGAAGGTAAAAATCGGAAACGACCCATCTGGGAACCCACAGATTAAGGAATAGCAGAGGTAATCCACATGAAAATTAAGGTTTTGATTGTTGATGATTCAGCACTGATTCGTAGCGTCATGCGTGAGATCATCAGTAGCCAGCCGGATATGGAAGTGGTGGGGGTTGCCCCTGACCCAATCATTGCGCGCGACCTGATAAGGCGAACCAATCCTGACGTGCTGACTCTTGATGTGGAAATGCCGAAGATGGACGGCTTGGATTTTCTTGAAAAGCTGATGCGCCTACGCCCCATGCCGGTAGTAATGGTGTCGTCATTGACGGAACGGGGCTCTGAAATAACCATGCGCGCCCTGGAGTTGGGAGCAGTGGATTTCGTGACCAAACCGAAAATCTCCATTCAGAGCGGGATGCGTGAATATTCGGACATGATCGCCGACAAGGTTCGGGCGGCCTCCAAGGCAAGAATCAAGTCTCAACGGGTTCCCGTCAGCTCCACCGCCGTTGTTTCCGATTCTCCTCTGCCTTTGATTCGGCATACGCTGATCAGTAGTGAAAAGCTGATTATTATCGGCGCATCAACCGGCGGCACGGAGGCGATCAAGGAATTCCTGATCAGAATGCCTTCGGATTGTCCCGGCATTCTCATCGTGCAACATATGCCGGAAGGATTTACGCGTTCTTTTGCGCAACGGCTTGATGGCCTCTGTAAAATTTCCGTCAAGGAAGCAGAGCATGGGGATCGGGTTTTGCCGGGTCACGCATACCTCGCGCCCGGCCACTCCCACTTGCTGCTTGCAAGAAGCGGCGCAAATTATCAGACCCAGCTTGACCAGGGGCCTCCGGTGAATCGCCACAGGCCTTCGGTTGATGTTCTGTTTCATTCCGCTGCTGTCAATGCCGGAAAAAACGCAGTCGGCGTTATTCTTACCGGGATGGGCAAGGACGGGGCAGTCGGAATGCTGGAAATGAAGCAGGCCGGAGCCCATAATTTCGCCCAGAATGAAGAGACGTGTGTCGTTTTCGGCATGCCGCGGGAAGCGATCGCAGTCGGCGCTACCCATGAGGTGGGGCCTTTGCAGGACTTGCCGGGGATGGTGTTGGATTTTCTCACTAAAAACAGCAGTCGCTCCCTACGAGTTTAGCGGAAGAAAAACAATCACAGTGTAGAATCATACGAATTGAGTTATAGAAATAATTGGCTACTAGATTGATATCAGATCTAAGAATCACGGGAGTAATGAATGGCTGATCCAAAAACCAAGTTTCTGGTTGTCGACGATTTCTCGACTATGCGACGTATTGTCCGGAATCTCTTGAAGGAACTGGGCTACACCAATGTTGACGAGGCCGAAGACGGCGCAATGGGGCTGGCAAAATTGAAAAGTGAAAAATTCGATTTCGTCATATCCGACTGGAATATGCCCAACATGGATGGGCTTGAGATGCTCAAGGCAATTCGTTCCGAGGCATCGTTGTCCAAGCTTCCGGTGCTGATGGTGACCGCAGAGGCAAAGAAGGAAAATATTATCGCCGCCGCCCAGGCCGGCGCTAGCGGCTATGTGGTGAAGCCTTTTACTGCAGCCACTCTGGATGAGAAACTCGCCAAGATTTTTGAAAAACTCGAAAAACCGGGAGCGTAGTTTGAGCGCGGAATATGGTCGCACTGTTTCGTCTGCCAACGCGCCTGTTTTGACAGAATCGGAGACTTGCAGGCACGAGGAAGTGCTGGCCCGAGTCGGGCAGATGACGCGAACACTGCACGACAGCCTGCGTGCCCTCGGTCTCGACAATATCATCCAGAAAGCGGCGTACGATATTCCGAACGCTCGGGATCGCCTGCAGTATGTGGCCAGGATGACTGAGCAGGCGGCGCAGAAGGTGTTGAATGCAACCGATGCGGCGATGCCTCTGCAAGACAAAATAGATGAAGGGGCCGACGCCCTTATCGCGGCGTGGCAGGGCAGTTTGCTTTGCCCTTTTTCCGAGGACCAGTATCGATTGATGGCTGACAGGACCTTGGTTTTTCTGGATGAAGCAAAAAATGCCTCAAACGCTACCAAGCAACATCTGCTGGACATCATGATGGCCCAGGATTTTCAGGATCTTACCGGACAAGTGATCAAGAAGATAACGGAAGTTGTGCACGATCTGGAGCAGAAAATGGTGCAATTGCTGGTGGATTATGCTCCGCCGGATGTGCGGCGCGAGGTCGGCACAGGGATGATCAATGGACCGCAGATCAATGCGGGCACGGATGGCGACGCGATTGTCGGCCAGGAACAGGTCGATGATTTACTCGGTAGCTTGGGATTCTAAAACGTGATTATTCTCTTACATCTGTAACTTTTATAGGTTTCAAGATTCTATGCGCGATCAGAACTTTATTGTCCGGGAACCTTTGCTTGACCCTAGTCAGCGCGTGCTGGGATATGAGCTTTTTTGGCAGCAAACCGGAAATGGGGCGGACAACGCCAGCGAAGAAAGCGCACAGGAGCTAATCGATTTTGTCGCGGAACAATTGACTTCCAGCGATATGCGATGGAATGGCAACGGTCTGCTCTTCATGGATGCAACTCCCGCCTTGTTGTCCTGTCCTGCGCTTCAGCTCTTGCCGGCAAAGAATACGGTTTTGACGTTGACCATGAAGTCGCTTGCGGATGAGACTATCCTGACCGCAGTCAACAGCTTGCGCGAACAGGGATTCGGCATCTCGTTGCGGAATGCCCACTCACGCACGCCGGACAAGGCGCTCTTATCCAGAGTGACCCATATTGAAGTTCGTTGCGGCGCTGCCGACATCTCCAGCCTGGCAAGGACCTACGCAGCCTTGAAAGGCGCTCCCTCCGTCAGGATGGTGGCGCGTAACGTCAGTGACTGGGTAGAGTACGATTCCTGCGTATCGCTAGGTCTCGACACGTTTGTTGGCAAGCTTCACCTGACTCCGCGGCCGGATAGCAAGCCCAAGGGGATGAGTCCTTCCCAAGGCATCATTTTGCAAATCATGGATCTGGTTCGAAAAAATGCCGACGTTCGACAACTCGAGGGTATTCTTAAAAACGACGCTGCGCTTACCTACAAGCTCTTGCGCTATATAAACTCGGTAGGGTTTGGCGTCATGACGGAAGTAAAATCGCTTAGGCATGCGGTGGCGATAATCGGCTACTCCAGTCTGTACCGCTGGCTTTCCTTGTTGTTGGCAACGGCAAGCACAAGCGGAAACGCAGCCGTGCTCATGCAAACGGCGATTATCCGTGGGCGTTTTGCCGAGTTGCTGGGGCAGAACGTGCTTCCCCAGAGCCAGGTGGAAAATCTTTTCGTTACCGGGCTGTTCTCCCTGCTGGACCGGCTGCTGGGCATTTCAATGGACGATGTCATGGAGCATGTTCAGCTTCCGGATGACGTGTCGCAGGCGCTGATTTCGCGGGATGGCGTTTACGGGCCTTTCCTTGCTTTGGCCGAAGCTTGCGAACTCCGCAACGGATTGACGGGGGCGCTGGTTGATTCAGTGGGATTGACCCCGCGGCAAGTCAACGAGGCGCATTTGGCTGCGTTGGCCTGGGCCCAGACTCTCCAGGTCTGATACTTACCTTGTAATAAATCGGATAACAAATCCCCTGTATGGGCTTGCCAGCCCATACAGGGCGCTTCTTTTCGTCCTGATATTGTTTTCATAAAACATAGCCCGGTGAAAAGGGGGTAATTCACCCTCCTTATCCTTTGATGGCGCCGCCTGATTCTGGCCAATAATCGCTCTTATAGTCCGGCATACCCAGCAGGAACATGCGGCATAGCGATAACAGGATTGGGCGATGGCAGAAGAAAGCGATCTCGAAAAAACGGAACTACCCTCACAGCGGCGCATTGAACAGGCGCGCGAAGAGGGGGATGTGCCGCGCTCGCGCGAACTGGCGACCTGCACGATTCTGCTGGCGGCCGGAAGCGCAATATGGCTGCTGGGCAGCAGCCTGATGGCGCAGATCAGTCAGATGCTTTCCGCAAGCCTGACGCTAACCCGCGATGAAGTATTCGATATGACACTGCTGCTGACAAAGATATCGGCCCATATCGGTGACATATTGATCGCACTATCTCCTATTGGACTGCTGCTGGTTCTGGTCGCTCTCGGATCCCCCCTGCTGATCGGTGGCTGGATGTTCAGCACCAAGGCAATCATGCCCAACTTCAGTAAGTTGAATCCCATGTCCGGCTTGTCCAACATGGTCTCGGTGCGGTCGCTGGTCGAACTTCTCAAGGCCTTTGCCAAAACAGCGTTGGTCGGATGCGTGGCTTGGATGGTGATATCCAGCAAGATCGACGTGATGATGGGACTGTGCGTTGAGCCTATAAAATCAGGTAGCGCCCATCTGGGGCAATTGCTCCTTATAAGCTTTATGTCTCTCGTGGGAGCGCTGGTCCTCATCGCTTGCATCGATGCGCCTTACCAGATATGGCAATACGCCCGCAAATTGAAAATGTCCCGTCAGGAAGTGCGCCAGGAAGCCAAGGAGTCCGAAGGGAATCCTGAGATCAAGGCCAAGATCCGCGCCCAGCAGCGTGAAATTGCGCGGCGCCGCATGATGGCCGAAATTCCGACCGCCGATGTGGTGGTAACCAACCCGACCCACTATGCGGTCGCGCTCAAGTATATGGACGGCAAGATGCGCGCTCCCAAGGTCGTGGCAAAAGGAGCCGATGAGGTGGCTGCAAAAATTCGCGAGATTGCGCGCGAAAATAACGTGCCCCTGCTCGAGGCGCCGGCGCTGACACGCGCACTGTTTCGCCATGCCGATCTTGGCGACGAAATTCCGGAAGCGTTGTATATCGCGGTGGCTGAAGTGCTGGCGTATGTATTCCAGTTGCGTTCCTATAAACAGCATGGAGGGCTTCGCCCGGAAGTGCCGGGACAAATCGATGTTCCGCCGCAGCTTGATCCGAACAACCCAGCGGCGCTGGCACTTGCCGCAGCAGGGAGTAATTAATGAATAGCCTGAGATTGCCCGCTTGGCTGACCGTGCAGGGACCGAAAGCGTTCGCCGCCCCGGTATTGATCATCATGATGTTGGCGATGATGGTATTGCCGTTGCCGGCTTTTGCGCTCGACATCTT
>Ga0366787_1008_pt1 | contig 54679 bp, 58 predicted proteins | sample TotcelN113001M10_FD_207045 | JGI IMG/M metagenome (GOLD analysis project Ga0366787, IMG submission 207045) | Enriched cells from coal bed in the Powder River Basin, Montana, United States - Total cells N11 rep2 HSBNCT.N11.300.1.M10 ...
GACGATACGCTCATAATCTGCGGTTCCTTGCGGAGGGGTGGCCGAGTGGTTAATGGCAGCAGACTGTAAATCTGCCCTCTAACGAGTACGCTGGTTCGAATCCAGCCCCCTCCACCAAAAAGGATTAATGTTGTGGCTGAAGTGGTCACCCGGGCGGGTGTAGCTCAATGGTAGAGCTGAAGCCTTCCAAGCTTATGACGAGGGTTCGATTCCCTTCACCCGCTCCAGTTATTCTTGTATGAATTTCATGCAGGATTGTAATGCCCTTGTAGCTCAGTGGTAGAGCACTCCCTTGGTAAGGGAGAGGTCACGTGTTCAATCCACGTCAAGGGCACCAGATTGAATTGTTGGCGTAGCAAGACTACAGCAGGTTACTCGGGCGTGGGCCTCGATATTCTCATCAAATAGTTAGGAGTCGAAAATGGCAAAGAGCAAGTTTGAGCGGACGAAGCCGCACGTGAATGTGGGTACGATTGGGCACGTTGACCATGGCAAGACGACGCTGACAGCGGCAATTGCGACGGTATTGTCAAAGAAGTTTGGCGGCGAAGCCAAAGCCTACGACCAGATTGACGCAGCGCCCGAAGAGAAAGCCCGCGGCATTACGATCAACACAGCGCACGTAGAATACGAGACGGCTAACCGTCACTACGCGCACGTTGACTGCCCAGGCCACGCCGACTACATCAAGAACATGATCACCGGCGCTGCCCAGATGGACGGCGCGATCCTGGTTGTGTCCGCAGCCGACGGCCCGATGCCGCAAACGCGCGAACATATCCTGCTGGCACGTCAAGTTGGCGTACCGTACATCATTGTTTACCTGAACAAGTGCGACATGGTCGACGACGAAGAGCTGCTGGAGCTGGTTGAAATGGAAGTGCGCGAGCTCTTGTCGCGTTACGAATTTCCTGGCGACGACCTGCCGCTCATCAAGGGTTCCGCCAAGATGGCGCTGGAAGGCGACACCGGTCCCTTGGGCGACCAATCGATCATGGCCCTGGCCGAAGCACTCGACACCTACATCCCGACACCCGAGCGCGCAATCGACGGCGCATTCCTGATGCCGGTTGAAGACGTGTTCTCGATTTCGGGTCGCGGAACGGTTGTTACCGGCCGTGTAGAGCGTGGCGTAGTCAAGGTCGGCGAAGAAATTGAAATCATCGGCATCAGCGATACGGTCAAGACCACCTGCACCGGCGTTGAGATGTTCAGAAAGCTGCTGGACCAAGGTCAGGCAGGCGACAACGTTGGCGTGCTGCTGCGCGGCACCAAGCGTGAAGACGTACAGCGCGGTCAAGTTCTGGCCAAGCCGGGCTCGATCAAGCCGCACAGCCACTTCACCGGCGAGATCTATGTATTGTCGAAAGACGAGGGCGGCCGTCATACCCCGTTCTTCAACAACTACCGTCCGCAGTTCTATTTCCGTACGACCGACGTGACCGGCTCGATCGAGCTGCCGAAGGACAAGGAAATGGTTATGCCTGGCGATAACGTGTCGATCACGGTCAAGCTGATTAGCCCGATTGCCATGGAAGAAGGCCTGCGCTTCGCTATCCGCGAAGGCGGCAGAACCGTCGGCGCCGGCGTCGTCGCTAAAATCATCGAGTAATAAAGCATTACACGCCGATAGTTTCGGCGTGCAAATAGCTTAATGCGGGCATTGATGTAGGGGAGTAGCTCAATTGGCAGAGCGTCGGTCTCCAAAACCGAAGGTCGGGGGTTCGAGGCCCTCCTCCCCTGCCACTTTAATGCTGCAACACTGAAAGCTAATTGGTATGTCTAACCTTCCTGTACAAACTGCGAGCAACATGAACGACAAACTTAAGGTTGCGCTGGCGGTTGCTGCAGCATCTGCAGGTGTAATAGGATTCTATTTCTTTTCAGATAAATCATCCCTGGTGCGCATAGGGATATTGCTGCTTGGTCTGATCGTGGCAACTGGAATTGCCTGGTTTTCCGAAGCCGGGCGCAATTTCGCTGTTTTTGCAAAAGAATCTGCTCGTGAAACAAGAAAAGTTGTTTGGCCTCCTCGCAAGGATGTGCTCCGCAGTACTGCCGTAGTTTTTGGATTTGTTTTTCTTATGGCGATATTTCTGTGGGGCGCAGACAAAGTGCTTGAGTTTTTCCTATACGACGTGATTTTGGGCTGGAAAAGATGATGGGCGAAAACAAGCAGGAAGACGCAAAAGTCGATCCGCAGGTGGATTCAAGCGCAGCCGAGCCAAGCAAGAAGCGCTGGTACGTGGTTCATGTCTATTCCGGCATGGAAAAGAGCGTGCGCCGTGCTTTGCTGGAGCGAATTGACCGCACTGAAATGCGAGATCAGTTTGGCGAAATCCTGGTTCCGACCGAAGAAGTCGTAGAGATCAAGGGCGGCCAGAAATCTGTTACTGAACGTCGTTTTTTCCCGGGATACATCCTGGTTGAAATGGAAATGACGGATGAAACATGGCACTTGGTAAAAAACACCAACAAGGTAACTGGTTTCATCGGTGGCAAGTCCAACAAGCCCACTCCGGTTCCTGCTCGAGAGATTGCCAAAATCATGGAGCAGATGCAGGAGGGTGTGGCTAAGCCACGTCCGAAGGTGCTGTACGAAGTTGGTGAATTGGTTCGCATCAAGGATGGCCCGTTTGCGGACTTCAACGGGAACGTAGAAGAAGTCAACTACGAAAAATCCCGGGTACGGGTCTCGGTTACCATTTTCGGCAGATCTACTCCGGTGGAATTGGAGTTTGGTCAGGTGGAAAAAGTCTAAGCAGTAAATTGCTGTAGAGCAGTAAACGCTGAAATAGAGCGTCGCGACGATTCGCGTTAATCTAACAGAGGAGCCTGTATCTTGAAGCAGTAGGATCAGGCGCTATAACTCACTTAATCAGGAAATAAAATGGCAAAGAAAATTGTCGGTTTTATCAAGCTGCAAGTGCCAGCTGGTAAGGCCAACCCATCACCCCCGATTGGACCGGCTCTTGGCCAACGCGGTTTGAACATCATGGAATTCTGCAAGGCATTCAATGCCCAGACGCAGACGCTGGAGGCAGGAATGCCCATTCCGGTCGTCATTACTGCGTTCGCTGACAAATCCTTTACTTTCGCAATGAAGACCCCGCCTGCTACTTATCTGATCAAGAAAGCAGCTGGTATTCAGAAGGGTTCCCAGAAACCGAATACGGATAAGGTAGGCAGTATTTCTCGCGCGCAAGCAGAAGAGATCGCAACCTTGAAAAAGCCCGATTTGACAGCTGCCGACATGGACGCAGCAGTGCGCACCATTGCCGGTTCTGCAAAATCCATGGGTATCAATGTGGAGGGCGTGTAATGGCCAAGTTATCAAAGCGCATTAAAGCATTTCAGGACAAAGCGGATCCTAACAAGGTCTACACGTTTGATTCGGCGCTCGCAATCGTAAAAGAATGTGCGACTGCCAAGTTCAACGAATCGATCGATATTTCAGTTCAACTGGGCGTCGATCCCAAGAAATCGGACCAGGTTGTGCGTGGTTCCGTAGTGCTTCCTGCAGGCACCGGAAAATCAGTGCGCGTAGCCGTATTTGCTACCGGCGAGAAAGCTGAACAAGCAAAAGCAGCTGGAGCGGACGTGGTAGGTATGGAAGATCTGGCCGAACAGGTCAAGGCGGGCAATATGCCTTTCGATATCGTTATTGCCTCCCCCGATACGATGCGTATCGTCGGTACGCTGGGACAGATTCTGGGACCTCGCGGTTTGATGCCTAACCCGAAGGTGGGCACTGTAACGGCGGACGTGGCGACAGCAGTTAAAAATGCCAAGGCCGGCCAAGTTCAGTATCGTACCGACAAGGGCGGCATTATTCATGCAACCATTGGCCGCAAGTCATTTTCCGATGCGGATCTCAAATCCAATCTGGTGGCTCTGATTGATGCGCTGAATAAAGTAAAACCGGCCAGCAGCAAGGGCGTGTATATCCGTAAAATCTCGCTGTCTTCGACGATGGGTACGGGCGTTCGCCTGGATCAGGCTTCGTTGGCTGCTTAATAGCAAGAAATTAAGTCCTTCCGTTGAGAGACGGAAGGCAGGGCTTTGGGCTGCATCGGATTCTTTAGATGAAGATGATGCAGGCAATCAAAGACCGTTGGGCGCCATGCAGGCTTTTCTGGATGGAGTTAAAATAGCTGATTATTCCTTAATCCGCGACCCAACGCAGATGGTGAACCCGAACAAGTTTTGTAGTCTCAAAGCTGATATGTTGGCAGTGAACTCCTAACTTTGGACACCGTGTTCGAACCGATGCAAAGTAAGCAGCCAATAAGGGTTGCGTAGTAACTGAGCATTATTTTTGGAGGTTGACCGTGGGTCTCAATCTGAACGACAAAAAGGCCGTAGTAGCCGAAATCAGCGAGCAAATTGCTGCGGCGCAAACGATCGTATTGGCCGAGTATCGTGGCATACAGGTTGGTCACATGACGCAATTGCGCGCTACGGCGCGCGCCCAAGGCGTGTACTTGAGAGTGTTGAAAAACACACTCGCTCGTCGCGCAGTAGATGGGACAGCGTTTGCGAGCCTTGCCTCTGAAATGACTGGTCCGTTGATCTATTCGATCTCCACGGACGCCGTTGCTGCTGCGAAAGTCATGCATGACTTCGCAAAAGGCAACGACAAGCTGGTCATTAAAGCAGGCAATTATGCTGGTACTGCTCTTGATAAAGCGGCAGTAACGCAATTGGCAAGCATCCCGAGTCGTGAAGTACTGCTGTCTCAACTTTTGGGAGTGATGTTGGCTCCGGTCGCGGGCTTTGCTCGTGGTCTTGCTGCTCTTGCAGCTAAAAAGGAAGCTGAACCTGCTTGAACAAGGGCTGCATTCCAGTCCGAATCAGGTAGCTAGCACCCACATCCATGCATCAGTACCACTTGGTGTATTAAGCGAATAAAATTAGGAGTTTCAAATGGCAATTAGCAAAGACGATATTCTTGAAGCAGTAGGCGCAATGTCCGTTATGGATCTGAATGATCTGGTAAAGGCATTCGAAGAGAAATTTGGCGTATCAGCTGCCGCTATGGCAGTTGCTGGCCCTGCTGGCGGCGCTGCTGCTGCGGTGGCTGAAGAGCAAACCGAGTTCACCGTTATTCTGTCGGATTTCGGCGCGAACAAGGTCGGCGTGATCAAGGCAGTACGTGAAATCACCGGTCTCGGTCTGAAAGAAGCAAAAGATGTAGTAGATGGTGCTCCGAAAACAGTTAAAGAAGGCGTTTCGAAGGCTGATGCTGAAGCAGCCAAGAAGAAGCTGGAAGAAGCTGGCGCAAAAGTCGAAGTTAAGTAATTTCGATTTTTTGGGGTTCCAAAGCAATACTGGAGCTAAATTGCCGAACCTGCTTGAATTGGCAGGTTCGGCTTTGGCTCCGTTGCCTTTTCGTTTTTAAGTATATGTTTCGTGCGAAAGTTTGCGGATAACTTTCGTTTCGTAATAATTGTAGCAGGGCAGAGACTTGAGGTTTTTTTGACGTGACACTTTAGCGGTGCCACTCTCAGCGAGACCTGAATTTTCTATCCTTCTTGCCACACATGGAGTGTCCATGCACTACTCATTTACCGAGAAGAAGCGCATTCGCAAATCGTTCTCGAAACGCGCAAATGTCCATTCGGTACCATACCTACTGGCTACTCAGCTGGAATCCTACTACGATTTTTTGCAATCCGACAAGGTACCGTCGCAGCGAAAAAACGAAGGCCTTCAGTCTGCTTTTACCTCGATATTTCCGATCGTATCCCATAACGGGTTTGCGCGGCTCGAGTTTTTATCCTATACATTAGGGGTTCCTCCATTTGATGTGAAGGAATGCCAACAGCGCGGCCTTACATTTGCTTCGCCTTTGCGAGCCAAAGTACGCCTCGTCATTCTCGACAAGGAGTCTCCGACCAAGCCGGTCGTCAAGGAAATGAAGGAACAGGAAGTCTACATGGGCGAATTGCCGCTCATGACCACAACCGGTTCATTTGTCATCAATGGCACCGAGCGTGTCATTGTTTCTCAGTTGCATAGGTCGCCTGGCGTGTTCTTTGAGCATGACCGCGGCAAGACGCACTCGTCAGGCAAACTGCTGTTTTCGGCTCGCATCATCCCTTACCGCGGCTCATGGCTGGATTTTGAATTCGATCCGAAGGATATCCTGTTCTTCCGCGTCGACCGTCGCCGCAAGATGCCGGTAACGATCCTGCTTAAAGCGATTGGAATGACGCAAGAGCAAATTCTCGAAAACTTCTTTGTGTTCGACAATTTCACGTTGCATGCTGATGGCGCCGATATGGAGTTCGTCGCAGAGCGTCTGCGCGGTGAAGTAGCCCGTTTCGATATTGTCGACAAGGCAGGCAAGGTGCTGGTTGTCAAAGACAAGCGCATCAATGCGAAAAACGTTCGCGAAGTCGAGAACGCTGGCATCGAGCGCATCACCGTGCCGGAAGACTATCTGCTTGGCCGCGTCCTGGCAAAAACTGTTGTTGACACCGAAACCGGCGAAATTGTCGCGAAGGCCAATGACGAGTTGACGGAAGAGTTGCTGGAGCGTCTGCGCGCAGCGAACATTGTCAACATTCAGACTCTGTACACGAACGATCTTGACCAGGGTTCTTACATATCCCAGACGTTGCGTATCGATGAAACAGCAGATCAAATGGCTGCGAAGATCGCTATCTACAGAATGATGCGTCCTGGCGAACCGCCGACAGAAGAGTCCGTGGAAGCGTTGTTCAATGGCTTGTTCTACAACCCGGACCGTTACGACCTTTCAGCTGTTGGTCGCATGAAGTTCAACCGCCGCATCGGCGTGGACGAACTGACCGGCTCGATGACCTTGTCCAATGATGATGTGCTTTCGGTCATCAAGATCCTGGTTGAGCTTCGTAACGGCCGCGGCGAAGTGGATGATATTGACCATCTCGGCAACCGTCGTGTGCGCTGTGTCGGCGAATTGGCGGAGAATCAATTCCGCGCAGGTCTTGTTCGGGTAGAGCGCGCCGTCAAGGAGCGTCTTGGCCAAGCCGAGGCAGATAACCTGATGCCGCATGACCTGATTAATTCGAAGCCTATTTCCGCAGCCATTCGTGAATTTTTCGGATCGTCGCAGTTGTCGCAGTTTATGGACCAGACCAATCCGCTGTCTGAGATCACGCACAAACGCCGCGTATCTGCACTCGGGCCGGGTGGCCTGACGCGCGAACGTGCCGGCTTTGAGGTGCGCGACGTTCACCCGACGCATTACGGCCGTGTTTGTCCGATCGAAACCCCGGAAGGACCAAACATCGGTCTTATCAATTCTCTTGCGCTGTACGCTCGTCTGAATGAGTATGGGTTTCTCGAAACGCCTTACCGCAAGGTTGTGGATAGCAAGATAACGGATCAGATCGATTATCTGTCAGCCATTGAAGAAGGCCGCTATATCATCGCCCAGGCGAATTCGACCATCGACAAGGACGGAAAATTGTCCGACGAGCTGGTTTCCGCACGTGAAGCAGGCGAAACCATTCTGGTATCGCCGGAGCGCGCGCAGTACATGGACGTTGCTCCGGGTCAGATCGTTTCCGTGGCAGCTTCGCTGATTCCGTTCCTTGAACATGACGATGCGAACCGTGCTTTGATGGGCGCCAACATGCAGCGCCAGGCAGTCCCCTGCCTGCGTCCGGAGAAAGCCTTTGTCGGAACCGGTATCGAACGCATCGTTGCGGTCGACTCGGGCACGACCGTTCAGGCTTTGCGCGGCGGTATCGTTGATTACATTGACGCCGGCCGCGTCGTTATTCGAGTGAATGACGACGAGGCGACAGCGGGTGAAGTTGGCGTTGATATTTACAATCTGATCAAATATACGCGTTCAAACCAGAACACGAACATCAATCAGCGTCCTATCGTTAAAGTTGGCGACCGTATCGAAAGCGGCGACGTGATCGCCGATGGCGCATCGACCGACTTCGGCGAGTTGGCTCTCGGGCAGAACATGCTGGTTGCCTTCATGCCCTGGAACGGCTTGAACTTTGAAGATTCGATCCTGATTTCGGAAAAGGTCGTTGAGGAAGATCGCTACACCTCGATTCATATTGAAGAGTTGTCGGTCGTGGCCCGGGATACCAAGCTGGGACCTGAAGATATCACGCGCGACATATCCAATCTGGCCGAGAATCAATTGGCGCGTCTTGACGAGTCCGGTATCGTTTACATTGGCGCAGAGGTAACAGCCGGAGATACCCTGGTCGGCAAGGTGACGCCTCGCGGCGAAACCCAGTTGACTCCGGAAGAGAAGTTGCTGCGCGCAATTTTCGGCGAGAAGGCATCCGACGTTAAAGACACATCCCTGCGCGTTCCTTCAGGCATGGTTGGTACGGTAATTGACGTTCAGGTGTTCACACGCGAAGGATTGGTGCGCGACAAGCGCGCGCAGCAGATTATCGACGACGAACTGAAGCGCTATCGCCTCGACCTGAACGATCAGATGAGGATCGTTGAAGGAGATGCATTCCAGCGTCTGAGCCGGCTGTTGATTGATAAGACCGTTAACGGCGGCCCCAAAAAACTGCCCCGCGGAAATAAGGTTACCCAAGAGTATCTGGATAGCCTCGACAAGTACCACTGGTTCGACATCCGTCCGGCAGACGAAGACACCGCCATCGCTCTGGAAGCCATCAAGGAGTCCATTGCTGAAAAACGGCACCAGTTCGATATCGCGTTCGAAGAGAAGCGCAAGAAGCTGACCCAGGGCGACGAACTGCAGCCGGGCGTGCAGAAAATGGTCAAGGTCTATCTGGCCGTCAAGCGCCGCCTGCAATCGGGCGACAAGATGGCCGGACGTCACGGAAACAAGGGTGTCGTTTCGCGTATCGTCCCGGTTGAGGACATGCCGTACATGGCGGACGGTACGCCGGCTGACATTGTGCTGAATCCGCTCGGCGTTCCTTCACGGATGAACGTAGGTCAAATTCTGGAAACGCACCTTGGATGGGCGGCAAAAGGCTTGGGCTTGCGCATCGGTGAAATGCTGAAGGCTCAGGCCAAGGCGGCCGAAGTCCGTACGTTCCTGAACGTCATTTACAGCGAAACCGGAAAGAAAGAAGACCTGGAAAGCCTGTCGGATGCCGAAGTGCTGGAACTGGCAAACAATCTTAAGCATGGCGTTCCATTCGCCACCCCGGTGTTTGACGGGGCGGAAGAAGATGAAATCGCGCGCATGCTTGATCTTGCCTATCCTGACGATATAGCGAAGCATCTCGGAATGACGGCCTCGAAGAATCAGGTGACTATGTATGACGGACGAACCGGAGAAGCTTTCGAGCGACCTGTAACAGTTGGTTATATGCATGTCCTGAAATTGCACCATTTGGTTGATGACAAGATGCACGCACGTTCGACAGGACCGTACTCCCTCGTTACCCAGCAGCCGCTGGGCGGCAAGGCGCAGTTTGGCGGTCAGCGTTTTGGCGAAATGGAAGTTTGGGCCTTGGAAGCTTACGGCGCATCTTACGTTCTGCAAGAAATGCTTACGGTTAAATCAGATGATGTGAATGGCCGTACCAAAGTGTATGAAAACCTTGTCAAGGGTGACCACGTTATCGATGCAGGCATGCCAGAATCGTTCAATGTACTAGTGAAAGAGATTCGCTCGCTAGGTATTGATATCGATTTAGAAAGAAACTAACACATGCCATGGAGGAGGTCTGAATCAGGGGATACGTCCGCTAATTCAGACTTTCCAGTTGGCCGAGGATTCTCATCCCAAACCCGGAGTGAAATATGAAAGCACTGCTCGATTTGTTCAAGCAAGTTCAACAAGATGAACAATTTGACGCGATCAAGATTGGTCTTGCGTCACCGGAAAAAATTAGTTCCTGGTCTTATGGTGAGGTAAAAAAACCGGAAACGATTAACTATCGCACTTTCAAGCCTGAGCGCGACGGACTGTTCTGCGCCAAAATATTTGGCCCAATAAAAGACTATGAGTGCCTGTGCGGCAAGTACAAGCGCCTGAAGCACCGCGGTGTCATTTGCGAGAAATGCGGCGTTGAGGTAACGCTGGCAAAAGTACGCCGCGAACGCATGGGCCATATTCAACTAGCTTCCCCCGCTGCGCATATCTGGTTCCTGAAGTCGTTGCCTTCGCGCCTCGGCATGGTGCTCGATATGACCCTGCGCGATATCGAACGCGTTCTGTATTTCGAAGCCTACGTCGTTACCGATCCGGGCATGACGCCGCTCAAGAAATGCCAGATCATGTCGGAAGACGACTACGCTGCCAAATATGAAGAATTTGGCGATGACTTTACCGCCTCCATGGGCGCCGAAGGCATCCGTGACTTGCTGCGCGCGATCGATATTCATCGCGAAGCCGAGCAGTTGCGCACGGAATTGAAAGAATCAAAATCCGAAGCCAAGATCAAGAAATACGCAAAAAGGCTCAAAGTGCTCGAAGCCTTCCAGCGTTCGGGCATCAAGCCTGAATGGATGATCATGGAAGTGTTGCCGGTGCTGCCGCCGGAGCTGCGTCCGCTTGTGCCGCTTGACGGAGGACGGTTTGCAACTTCCGACCTGAACGATCTTTATCGCCGCGTTATCAATCGCAACAATCGCCTGAAGCGTTTGCTGGAACTGCGCGCTCCTGAAATCATCACGCGCAACGAGAAGCGGATGCTGCAGGAAGCGGTCGATTCGCTGCTCGACAACGGCCGTCGCGGCAAAGCGATGACCGGTGCCAACAAGCGTCCTTTGAAGTCGCTGGCAGAAATGATCAAGGGCAAGGGCGGTCGTTTCCGTCAGAACTTGCTTGGCAAGCGCGTTGATTACTCGGGTCGTTCAGTCATCGTGGTTGGTCCGCAGTTGAAACTGCACCAGTGCGGTTTGCCGAAGTTGATGGCTCTGGAATTGTTCAAGCCGTTCATCTTCAACAAGCTGGAACTGATGGGGCTGGCTACGACCATCAAGGCTGCCAAGAAGCTGGTTGAGTTGCAGGAACCGGTTGTTTGGGACATCCTGGAAGAAGTCATTCGCGAGCATCCGGTGATGTTGAACCGCGCCCCCACGCTGCATCGTCTCGGCATTCAGGCTTTTGAGCCCGTACTGATCGAAGGAAAGGCAATCCAGTTGCATCCTTTGGTTTGCGCTGCGTTCAACGCCGACTTCGACGGCGACCAGATGGCGGTTCACGTGCCCTTGTCGGTTGAGGCGCAAATGGAAGCGCGCACCCTGATGCTGGCCTCCAACAACATTCTGTTCCCGTCAAACGGCGAACCGTCGATCGTACCGTCTCAGGACATCGTTCTCGGGCTGTACTATGCTACCCGTGAAAAGATCAACGGTAAGAATGAAGGCATGCTCTTTAGAGATGTGTCGGAAGCAATTCGCGCATACGACAACAAGGAAGTCGAACTGACTACCCGCATCACCGTTCGTATTGAAGAGTATCTGAAAGACGGCACCGGCGATGAATTCGTCAAGACGACCAAGCGCTATGAGACCACGGTCGGACGCGCCATTCTTTCGGAAATCCTTCCGCACGGCTTGCCCTTCACCGTACTGAACTGCGCGTTGAAGAAGAAAGAAATTTCTCGTTTGATCAACACGTCTTTCCGCAAGTGCGGTTTGCGCGCCACCGTTGTTTTCGCAGACAGGCTGATGCAGTCGGGCTTCCGTCTGGCGACGCGCGCAGGCATTTCCATTTGCATCAACGACATGCTGGTTCCGCCGCAAAAGGCATCGCTGATTTCTACGGCCGAACAGGAAGTCAAGCAGATCGAGCAGCAGTATTCATCCGGTCTGGTAACCGCAGGCGAACGTTACAACAAGGTTGTGGATATCTGGGGCAAGACCGGCGACGATGTCGGCAAGGCCATGATGGATCAATTGAAGGTTGAAGACGTCATCAAGCGCGACGGAACCAAATCGACTCAGGAATCCTTCAACGCCATTTATATGATGGCTGACTCGGGTGCCCGCGGTTCTGCTGCGCAGATCCGTCAATTGGCGGGCATGCGTGGACTGATGGCGAAACCGGACGGTTCGATTATCGAAACGCCGATCACGGCTAACTTCCGTGAAGGCCTGAACGTATTGCAATACTTCATTTCGACGCACGGCGCCCGTAAAGGTCTGGCAGACACCGCATTGAAGACGGCAAACTCAGGCTACCTGACCCGCCGCCTGGTGGACGTCACGCAAGATCTGGTTGTTATCGAAGACGACTGCGGCACAACCAATGGCGCTGTCATGAAGGCGCTGGTTGAAGGCGGCGAAGTAATCGAAGCCCTGCGCGACCGTATATTGGGCCGCGTTGTCGCAAACGACGTGATCAATCCGGAAACCCAATCGGTTCTCTATCATGCCGGCGAGTTGTTGAATGAAGACATGGTCGAAGATATCGAACATCGCGGCGTGGATGAGGTCAAGGTGCGTACGCCCCTGACTTGCGAGACTCGCTATGGCATGTGCGCAAAGTGCTACGGCCGCGATCTGGGCCGTGGACAATTGGTTAACTCGGGCGAAGCGGTGGGCGTTATTGCTGCGCAGTCGATCGGCGAACCGGGAACGCAGTTGACTATGCGTACGTTCCATATCGGCGGTGCAGCGTCACGCTCGGCAGTTGCTTCGAATGTCGAAGCGCGTTCGAACGGCGCCGTTCACTTCAACGCCGCGATGCGTTACGTAACCAACGACAAGGGCGACCAGATCGTCATATCGCGCTCAGGTGAGATTCTGATTACGGATGATATCGGCCGTGAGCGCGAGCGCCATAAAGTTCCTTACGGCGCTACATTGAGCGTCAAGGACAGCATGGTCATCAAGGCTGGCAAGGTGCTTGCAACTTGGGATCCGATGACCCGACCGATCATTACCGAATACGCCGGCACGGTGCGTTTCGAAAATGTTCAGGAAGGTGTGACCGTTGCCAGACAGCTGGATGAGGTAACCGGCCTGTCGACATTGGTGGTAATTGACCCGAAACGCCGCGGTTCTGTGACCAAGACGGTTCGTCCTCAGGTAAAACTTCTGAACGACAAGGAAGAGGAAGTCAAAATTGCCGGAACCGAACATGCAGTGACGATCGGATTCCAGGTCGGCGCCTTGCTGATGGTAAAAGACGGACAGAAGGTTTCCGTAGGTGAAGTACTTGCACGTATCCCGACCGAGTCGCAGAAGACAAGGGATATTACAGGCGGATTGCCGCGTGTAGCCGAATTGTTCGAAGCTCGTTCACCCAAAGATGCTGGTACGCTGGCGGAAGTAACGGGAACGGTTGCGTTCGGCAAGGAAACCAAGGGCAAGCAGCGTCTGGAAATTACAGACATGGACGGCGAGAAGCACGAGTTTCTGATTACCAAGGACAAGCAGGTTCTGGTACATGACGGCCAGGTCGTCAACAAGGGCGAAATGATTGTGGATGGTCCGGCTGATCCGCAGGATATCCTCCGGTTGCTCGGCATTGAAGCGCTGGCGCATTACATCGTGGACGAAGTGCAGGATGTGTACCGCTTGCAGGGCGTGAAAATCAATGACAAGCACATTGAAGTGATCGTCAGGCAGATGCTGCGTCGCGTTCAAGTGGTAGATGCCGGCGATACCCCTTACATTATCGGAGAGCAGGTCGAGCGTTCGGAGTTGCTGGACGAAAACGACCGCATGATAGCTGAAGGCAAGAGGCAAGCTACTTACGAGAATGTCCTGTTGGGAATTACCAAGGCATCCTTGTCGACTGATTCGTTCATTTCAGCTGCATCGTTCCAGGAAACAACGCGCGTTCTCACAGAAGCGGCAATCATGGGCAAACGCGATGGTCTGCGCGGCTTGAAAGAGAACGTTATTGTCGGGCGTCTGATCCCGGCTGGAACGGGCTTGGCGGTTCATCGTGCTCGCAAGCAAAAGGGCGTATGGGAAATGGAAGAGAGGACAGCATTGCTCCAGGCGGAGAATATGGCTTCTTCAGCCACCCCTAGCGAACCCGAAACATTAGAGGCTCGCGACAATGAAATTTGAGTCGAATTGTTAAGGTAAGGAACGGCATGCCGGGTTCAGGCATGCCGTTCTTTTTTCGCTGAAATCAACAAGAGGATGGCATTGAACCGAATGCCGCTTCATTTGAAACAGGTCCGGCAAGCGCCGGGCAAGGTTCAAATATTGAAACACATCCGATTGACGAGAGCCGATACTGCGTTTACAATTGCGGGTTCTCGTGATTCGCTTGAGCGAATTCTTGTTTTAGTATCATTAAAATCGGATTCGATAGCTTGATTCATCTTGAATGATGAATTGGGTTGCCATAAAAAAGTGCCCGAAATGAATTCGGGATTTTGTTATTAACGTTTGGATATAGATCGATGCCAACCATCAATCAACTGATTCGCCAGCCGCGTGTTTCTGTACGCGTAAAGAGCAAATCGCCTGCGCTGGAAAATTGTCCGCAAAAACGTGGCGTATGTACGCGCGTTTATACAACCACTCCGAAAAAACCTAACTCCGCTCTGCGGAAGGTAGCCAAGGTGCGTTTGACCAATGGTTTCGAAGTAATTTCCTACATTGGCGGCGAAGGCCACAATTTGCAGGAACACAGTGTTGTCTTGTTGCGCGGCGGTCGCGTAAAGGATTTGCCGGGTGTACGCTACCACATGGTTCGCGGATCGCTCGATACACAGGGTGTTAAGGATCGTAAGCAGTCACGCTCGAAATACGGTTCCAAGCGCGCTAAGGCAGCAAAGAAATAATAAGTTTTCGCCGGTAGAAGTGCCGGTGAATGTGATGTCGACCGAAATGGTCGAGTAAGTGGGTGGCTATGATGGCTGTCCGCGAGCATGCTGCAAGGCACGCTCAACTGAAGAAAAAAAGGAATTGATATGCCACGTCGTCGTGAAGTGCCAAAACGCGAAATCCTGCCAGATCCGAAATTCGGTAATGTGGATGTCGCGAAGTTCGTAAACATACTGATGCTGTCGGGCAAGAAGTCCGTAGCCGAAAACATCATTTATGGTGCATTCGAGCACATCAAGGAAAAATCGGGCAAGGATCCGCTCGAAGTGTTTGCCGCAGCTGTAAACAACTGCAAGCCGATGGTTGAAGTGAAGTCGCGCAGGGTCGGCGGCGCAAACTACCAAGTGCCGGTAGAGGTTCGCCCAGTGCGCCGCATGGCGCTTTCAATGCGCTGGCTGAGAGAAGCCGCCAACAAGCGTAGCGAAAAATCCATGCCGCAACGCCTGGGTGGCGAGCTGATCGAAGCGGCTGAAAGCCGCGGCGGCGCAATGAAAAAACGCGATGAGGTCCATCGCATGGCAGAGGCGAACAAAGCGTTCTCGCATTTCCGCTTCTGATGACAGGAAGGTCGCACGCAATTTTTTGCATGCGGCTTTGTTAAAAAATACGTTGTTCGAGGCCGGGCACATTTTCATGAAAATGGGGCTCGGTTTTTGTACATATAAAAAGATCTAGGATTAATATGGCTCGCAAGACCCCCATTGAGCGCTACCGCAATATCGGCATTTCCGCTCATATTGACGCTGGTAAAACCACCACTACCGAGCGTATCTTGTATTACACAGGTGTAAATCACAAGATTGGTGAAGTTCATGATGGCGCTGCTACCATGGACTGGATGGAGCAGGAGCAAGAGCGCGGCATTACGATTACATCTGCCGCCACCACCTGTTTCTGGAAAGGCATGGCAAATAATTTTGATGAGCACCACATCAACATTATCGATACTCCGGGTCACGTAGACTTTACCATTGAGGTTGAGCGTTCAATGCGCGTGCTCGATGGCGCGTGCATGGTTTATTGCGCTGTAGGCGGCGTGCAGCCGCAGTCCGAAACTGTATGGCGCCAAGCCAACAAGTACAAAGTGCCTCGTCTTGCGTTCGTCAACAAGATGGATCGTACCGGCGCGAATTTCTTCAAGGTTTACGAGCAGATGCGTTCGCGTCTGAAGGCGAATCCTATCCCGCTGCAAATTCCAATCGGCGCGGAAGAGAATTTCGAGGGCGTGGTCGACCTGGTCAAGATGAAGGCGATCTATTGGGATGAGGCGTCCCAGGGCGTTAAGTTTGACTACCGCGAGATTCCTGAAAGCCTGATGGCTTCGGCTAAGGAATGGCGCGAGAAGCTGGTGGAAACGGCTGCTGAAGCAACCGAAGATCTCATGAACAAGTACCTTGAAGAAGGTGATTTGTCAGAAGAAGATATCAAGATGGCGTTGCGTCAGCGCACCATTGCAAGCGAGATCGTACCCATGATGTGCGGCACAGCCTTTAAGAACAAGGGCGTGCAGGCAATGCTCGACGGCGTTATCGAATATCTGCCGTCGCCGATCGATATTCCGCCTGTCAATGGAATCGGCGAAGATGACGAGCCGCTGACGCGCGAAGCTTCGGACACCGAAAAGTTTTCCGCGCTGGCTTTCAAGATCATGACCGATCCGTTTGTTGGCCAATTGATCTTCTTCCGCGTTTACTCGGGCATGATCAAGTCTGGCGATACCGTATTCAATCCGATCAAGAACAAGAAAGAGCGCCTGGGCCGCATTCTGCAAATGCATGCCAACCAGCGTGAGGAAATTAAAGAAGTGCATGCTGGCGACATCGCAGCAGCAGTGGGATTGAAAGAAGCGACGACTGGCGAAACACTGTGCGATCCGGGCTCTGTCATTACGCTTGAGCGCATGGTATTCCCTGAGCCGGTTATTGCTCAGGCTGTTGAGCCGAAGACAAAGCAGGATCAGGAAAAAATGGGTCTGGCGCTGAATCGTCTGGCTCAGGAAGATCCTTCCTTCAGAGTCAAGACGGATGAAGAATCAGGCCAGACCATTATTCAGGGAATGGGCGAGCTGCACCTTGACATTATTGTTGACCGCATGCGTCGCGAATTTGGCGTTGAAGCTACTGTCGGCAAGCCGCAGGTTGCTTACCGCGAAACGATCCGCAAGGTCTGCGACGAGATCGAAGGCAAGTTCGTCAAGCAGTCCGGCGGACGCGGCCAGTATGGCCACGTGGTTCTCAAGATCGAACCGCAAGAGCCGGGCAAGGGCTTCGAGTTTATCGACGCCATCAAGGGCGGTACCGTTCCGCGCGAATATATCCCTGCGGTAGAGAAGGGTGTCCGCGAAACCCTGACGGCTGGCGTCATGGCCGGCTATCCGGTGGTCGATGTGAAGGTTACCTTGTTCTTCGGTTCGTATCACGATGTCGATTCGAATGAGAATGCATTCCGCATGGCTGCATCGATGGCGTTCAAGGACGGTTGCCGCAAGGCAAGCCCGGTTATTCTGGAGCCGATGATGTCGGTTGAAGTTGAAACTCCGGAAGACTATGCCGGTACCGTGATGGGCGATCTCTCTTCCCGTCGAGGCATGGTGCAGGGTATTGATGAAATTGCAGGCGGTGGCGGCAAGATCATCAAGGCTGAGGTGCCATTGTCGGAAATGTTCGGGTACTCGACATCGTTGCGGTCGGCTACGCAAGGTCGTGCTACCTATACAATGGAATTCAAGCATTATTCAGAAGCGCCGAAGCATGTTATTGACGCGATCGTTAGTTCGAAAGTGAAGTAATCCAATTGCCCGGTTCGCAAGGACCGGGTAATTTTATCTATATAAATCGTTCTTTTTGAAGGAAATAAAATGGCAAAGAGCAAGTTTGAGCGGACGAAGCCGCACGTGAATGTGGGTACGATTGGGCACGTTGACCATGGCAAGACGACGCTGACAGCGGCAATTGCGACGGTATTGTCAAAGAAGTTTGGCGGCGAAGCCAAAGCCTACGACCAGATTGACGCAGCGCCCGAAGAGAAAGCCCGCGGCATTACGATCAACACAGCGCACGTAGAATACGAGACGGCTAACCGTCACTACGCGCACGTTGACTGCCCAGGCCACGCCGACTACATCAAGAACATGATCACCGGCGCTGCCCAGATGGACGGCGCGATCCTGGTTGTGTCCGCAGCCGACGGCCCGATGCCGCAAACGCGCGAACATATCCTGCTGGCACGTCAAGTTGGCGTACCGTACATCATTGTTTACCTGAACAAGTGCGACATGGTCGACGACGAAGAGCTGCTGGAGCTGGTTGAAATGGAAGTGCGCGAGCTCTTGTCGCGTTACGAATTTCCTGGCGACGACCTGCCGCTCATCAAGGGTTCCGCCAAGATGGCGCTGGAAGGCGACACCGGTCCCTTGGGCGACCAATCGATCATGGCCCTGGCCGAAGCACTCGACACCTACATCCCGACACCCGAGCGCGCAATCGACGGCGCATTCCTGATGCCGGTTGAAGACGTGTTCTCGATTTCGGGTCGCGGAACGGTTGTTACCGGCCGTGTAGAGCGTGGCGTAGTCAAGGTCGGCGAAGAAATTGAAATCATCGGCATCAGCGATACGGTCAAGACCACCTGCACCGGCGTTGAGATGTTCAGAAAGCTGCTGGACCAAGGTCAGGCAGGCGACAACGTTGGCGTGCTGCTGCGCGGCACCAAGCGTGAAGACGTACAGCGCGGTCAAGTTCTGGCCAAGCCGGGCTCGATCAAGCCGCACAGCCACTTCACCGGCGAGATCTATGTATTGTCGAAAGACGAGGGCGGCCGTCATACCCCGTTCTTCAACAACTACCGTCCGCAGTTCTATTTCCGTACGACCGACGTGACCGGCTCGATCGAGCTGCCGAAGGACAAGGAAATGGTTATGCCTGGCGATAACGTGTCGATCACGGTCAAGCTGATTAGCCCGATTGCCATGGAAGAAGGCCTGCGCTTCGCTATCCGCGAAGGCGGCAGAACCGTCGGCGCCGGCGTCGTCGCTAAAATCATCGAGTAATAAAGCATTTAAATCTTATACTTATCATGCTGCGGATGAGTACCCATCCGCAGCCCGTTCTTTAGAAAGAAGTCATGCCAAATCAAAAAATTCGAATTCGCCTGAAAGCGTTTGATTACAAACTGATCGACCAGTCTGCTCTGGAAATCATCGAAACAGCGAAGCGTACAGGTGCCGTAGTCAAGGGCCCGGTTCCGTTGCCGACTCGGATTCAGCGCTTCGACGTTCTGCGTTCGCCGCACGTAAACAAGACTTCGCGCGATCAATTCGAAATCAGAACGCATCAACGTTTGATGGACATTATTGATCCTACCGACAAGACAGTGGACGCATTGATGAAATTGGATTTGCCTGCTGGCGTCGATGTAGAGATCAAGTTGCAATAACGAGTCAGGTAAGCCGTTAATAGCGGCTTATATTTTTGACGTTGTGAAAATAACGCAATATAGATATAATGTTCGGCTTGTGTATAAATTAGCGGAAAAAGCGTTTATACAATAATAGTTATATAACAACAGCCCTGCCCAATCGTAGGCGGGAATGGAGAATAAAATGAGCCTTGGCCTAATTGGTCGTAAGGTTGGAATGATGCGTATCTTTACAGATGACGGAGATTCAGTACCTGTCACTGTAGTGGATGTATCTAACAACCGAGTAACACAAATCAAAACGTCTGAAGTGGATGGTTATTCCGCTGTTCAGGTCGCTTTTGGTCAACGTCGCGCCTCGCGTGTGAATAAGGCTGCAGCTGGCCATTTCGCAAAAGCGGGTGTCGAGGCGGGGACCATTCTCAGGGAATTCCGTATTGATGCCAGCAAGGCGGCTGAATTTAAGGCTGGCGACGTGGTTGCTGCGGGATTGTTTGAAGTCGGTCAGAAAATTGACGTTCAGGGCGTTTCAATCGGTAAGGGTTACGCCGGCGTTATCAAGCGCCATAATTTCTCGTCCGGCCGCGCTACGCACGGTAACTCCCGGTCGCATAATGTTCCAGGTTCAATCGGTATGAACCAGGATCCGGGTCGAGTATTCCCCGGCAAGAAGATGACCGGACACATGGGTGATGAAACCCGTTCGGTGCAAAATCTTGAGATCGCAAGAATTGACGTTGAGCGCCAGTTGCTGCTCGTCAAGGGCGCAATTCCGGGCGCCAAGAATGGTCAGGTTATTGTGCTGCCCGCCATTAAAGCCAAGATCAGCAAGGGGGCATAATAAATGGAACTCAAGCTCCTAAATAGCAATAATCAAACGACTGATAAAGTTGAAGCGCCGGACACCGTTTTTGGCCGTGACTACAATGAAGCGTTGATTCATCAGGTTGTGGTTGCGTACCAGGCAAATGCCCGTGGCGGTAACCGCAAGCAAAAGGGTCGTGACGAAGTTCATCACACGACGAAGAAGCCGTGGCGCCAAAAAGGTACGGGTCGTGCTCGTGCCGGTATGTCGTCCTCGCCGTTGTGGCGTGGAGGTGGTAGAGCTTTCCCGAACTCTCCTGAAGAGAATTTCTCGCACAAGGTCAACAAGAAGATGTATCGCGCAGGAGTTTGCTCGATACTTTCCCAGTTGGCACGTGAAGGTCGGTTGACAGTCATTGATCAGTTTTCAATCGATGCGCCGAAGACCAAGATGCTCGACCAGAAACTGAAGAGTTTTGGTTTTGACTCCGTGATGGTAATTACGGATGACTTTAATGAAAACCTTTATTTGGCTTCACGCAATCTTCCCGATGTTATGGTGGTTGAAACGCGCAATGCCGATCCGGTTTCGCTTGTCCACTACAAGAACATCCTGATTACGCGGATGGCTTTGGCCAAGATTGAGGAGATGCTGGCATGAGTGCAACCATGATTTATAGCGAAGAACGCTTGATGAAAGTATTGCTGGCTCCAGTAATATCTGAAAAATCAACGTTTGTTGCAGAGAAAAACGAACAAGTCGTTTTCAGAGTAATGCCCGACGCAACCAAGCTTGAAATCAAGGCAGCGGTCGAGCTGCTGTTCAAGGTTGATGTTGAATCCGTGCAAGTGTTGAACCGCAAGGGTAAGCAGAAACGCACGGCAAAAGGTTCGGGACGTCGTAATCATGTAAGAAATGCTTACGTTTGTCTCAAGCCGGGTCAGGAGATTAACTTCACTGAGGAGGCTAAATAATGGCTCTAGTAAAAGTCAAGCCGACATCACCTGGCCGTCGTGGAATGGTAAAGGTCGTTAACGACGACCTTTACAAAGGACGACCATTTGAAGGTCTGATAGAAAAGCAAAGCAAAAGTGCTGGCCGCAATAATAATGGCCGTATTACGACCAGGCATATCGGCGGCGGTCACAAGCAGCACTATCGCGTTATCGACTTCAAGCGCAACAAGGATGGAATCCCGGCAAAGATCGAGCGTATCGAATACGATCCGAACCGTACTGCAAATATTGCTCTGTTGTGCTATGCGGACGGTCAGCGCCAATATGTTATCGCTCACAAGGGCGCTACTGTTGGCGACCAGTTGATGAATGGCTCGGAAGCGCCCATCAAGGCTGGCAACTGCCTCCCGCTGCGCAACATTCCAATTGGCACAACGCTGCATTGCATCGAGATGCTTCCTGGCAAGGGTGCGCAGATGGCGCGGACTGCTGGAGCGGGTGTTGTGATCATGGCTCGCGACGGTTCCTACGCTCAGATTCGTTTGCGCTCAGGCGAAGTTCGCCGGGTGCATATCGAATGCCGCGCTACCATTGGCGAAGTTGGCAATGGCGAGCAAAACCTTCGCAAGATCGGTAAAGCCGGTGCCATGAGATGGCGCGGAGTTCGTCCGACTGTGCGCGGTGTCGCAATGAATCCGGTCGATCACCCGCATGGTGGTGGTGAAGGTAAAACAGCTGCTGGACGTCATCCTGTATCGCCTTGGGGACAGCAGACCAAGGGCAAGAAGACTCGAAGCAACAAGCGCACAACTTCAATGATTGTTGCGCGTCGTGGAAAGAGATAAGGGATAACACATGACACGTTCATTGAAAAAGGGGCCTTTCTGTGATGCCCATCTGGTCAAGAAAGTTGAAGTTGCCCAGTCAACCAGAGATAAAAAGCCGATCAAGACCTGGTCACGCCGTTCAACCATAATGCCTGACTTTATTGGTTTGACGATTGCGGTTCACAACGGGCGGCAGCATATGCCGGTTTATATATCCGAAAACATGGTTGGACATAAGTTGGGGGAATTCGCCCTGACTCGGACGTTCAAGGGCCATGCAGCTGACAAAAAGGCTAAGAAATAAGGGCCAATGATGGAAACTAAAGCTACTCTCCGAGGTGTGCGTTTGTCAGCACAAAAGGGACGACTGATTGCAGACATGATTCGCGGCAAAAAGGTTGATCAAGCTCTTGACGTACTGACTTTTACGCCTAAAAAGGGCGCGGTCATTCTCAAGCGCGTACTCGAATCAGCGATTGCCAATGCTGAACATAATGACGGTGCGGATATTGATGAATTGAAGGTCTCCTCCATTTATGTGGAGAAGGGATCTGTCATCAAGCGTTTTTCGGCTCGTGCAAAGGGTCGTGGTGATCGCATATCGAAACAAACTTGTCACATTTATGTGACTGTCGGTAATTAAGGGAGCCACGATGGGACAGAAGATTCATCCGACAGGTTTTCGCCTTGCAGTAGCCCGTAACTGGGCATCGCGCTGGTATGCTGGCAATAGCAACTTTGCCACCATGCTGAATGAAGACCTGAAAGCACGCGCTTATTTGAAAAAGAAACTGAAGAATGCATCGGTTGGCCACGTTGTTATTGAGCGCCCCGCCAAGAATGCACGCTTCACAATTTATAGTTCGCGTCCTGGTGTTGTAATTGGCAAGAAGGGCGAAGACATTGAAGTTCTGCGCTCCGAACTTGGCAAGATCATGGGTGTACCGGTTCATGTGAATATTGAAGAAATTCGCAAGCCGGAAACCAATGCTCAGTTGATCGCCGATTCAATTTCGCAACAATTGGAAAAGCGGATCATGTTCCGCCGAGCAATGAAGCGCGCCATGCAAAATGCTATGCGCTTGGGCGCACTGGGCATCAAGATCATGTCTTCAGGTCGTCTGAATGGTATTGAGATCGCTCGCAAGGAATGGTATCGCGAAGGTCGGGTACCCCTCCATACACTCCGCGCAGACATTGATTACGGAACCAGCGAAGCACAAACTACGTACGGCATCATCGGCGTAAAAGTTTGGGTTTACAAAGGCGACCGTACGGCAAATGGCGAAGCCCCCAAGGTTGAGGCATTTACCGAAGAAGACAAAAAACGTCGCGGTCCAAAAAGAGAAGAAGGCAAACCAGCAGGGCGTCAGCGTGTGAAGAAGCCAGAAGGAGCAGCACCAGCAGCCGCTCCTGCTGCGCCGACAGCACCCGCAAAGCGCGTTCGGACCAGAAAACCGGAAGGTTCTGTTTCCGAAGCAGCGGCTTCGCCGGCTGAGAAAGCAGGAGAATAATTATGCTACAACCAGCACGTAGAAAATATAGAAAAGAGCAGAAGGGCCGCAATACGGGCATTTCGCATGAGCGCGGCACGTCGGTTTCTTTTGGCGACTTCGGCTTGAAAGCTGTCGGCAGAGGCAGGATTACTGCTCGTCAAATTGAAGCAGCGCGTCGTGCCATGACTCGCCACATCAAACGCGGCGGCCGTATCTGGATCCGCATCTTTCCGGACAAGCCGATTTCACAGAAGCCTGCCGAAGTTCGGATGGGTAATGGTAAGGGTAATCCGGAGTATTACGTTGCCGAGATTCAGCCAGGCAAAGTTTTGTATGAGATGGATGGGGTTGATGAGGTTCTGGCGCGTGAAGCATTCCGCCTTGCTTCTTCCAAATTGCCATTGCGTACAACCTTCGTAGTCCGTCAACTCGGTCAATAAGAGGAGTCAATATGAAAGCATCCGAACTCCAGGGCAAAGATCAAGCCGGCTTGAAAAAAGAGCTGAATGAACTGCTGAAGGCGCAGTTTGGTCTGCGCATGCAGCTGGCAACTCAGCAATTGAACAAGACGTCGCAGCTCAAGCAAGTCAGGCGCGACATCGCTCGTGTAAAAACGGTTATGAATTCAAAGGGTTTTGAATAATGAACGATCCGGTAAAACAGGTTTTGAGGCGCACACTGATTGGTAAGGTGGTCTCTGACAAGATGGACAAGACCGTATCCGTACTGATCGAGCGCCATGTCAAGCATCCGCTGTATGGCAAGATCATCATGCGGACCAAGAAATATCATGCCCATAATGAAGCGAATGAAGCCAAGATGGGTGATATGGTTGAGATCCAGGAAGGCAAGCCCATTTCCAAAACTAAGGCATGGACTGTTACGCGTGTGATTCAAATCTCGCAAGAAGTATAGAAAAGAATTGCAAAGCGTACTTTTTAGTGCAATAATAACAGGCTTAGTTCAAGCATAAACACTCTGCTGAACGAAGCCTGCTTTGCTCGATTTCTGATGATTTTGAGTAATTACTGAAACATCTACCCAATCAGAAGACTGGAGTTGTAGTCGACTGGCGGGACCAAGACTGATCGCTCCGCTTCATGAAGCGGGTGTGGCGGATTAAGTTGGGAAAGAAAACTATGATTCAAACTGAGAGCCGTTTAAAAGTTGCCGACAACACCGGTGCGCGCGAAGTTATGTGCATCAAGGTGTTGGGTGGTTCCAAGCGTCGCTATGCGAGCATTGGTGATGTTATTAAGGTCGCCGTCAAGGTAGCTGTTCCGAGAGGAAGAGTTAAAAAGGGCGAGATTTACAACGCGGTTGTGGTCCGGACTGCCAAGGGTGTGCGTCGGCAAGATGGATCCCTTGTTAAGTTTGACGGCAATGCTGCTGTATTGCTGAATAGCAAGCTTGAGCCGATTGGAACTCGCATTTTCGGGCCCGTTACCAGGGAACTGCGTACCGAGCGTTTCATGAAAATTGTTTCGCTTGCGCCGGAAGTGCTGTAAAGGAATAGTCATGAACAAGATACGTACAAAAGACGAGGTAATTGTCCTGACCGGCAAAGACAAGGGTAAGCGCGGAGTCGTGCTGACCCGCATCGACGACGAGCATATTGTTGTTGATGGTGTAAACGTGGCCAAGAAGGCCACAAAACCTAATCCAATGGCTAATATTGCTGGCGGCATTATCGATAAGACGATGCCGATTCATATTTCGAATGTTGCATTGTTTAATGTGGCAACCGGCAAAGCTGATCGTGTTGGCTTTAAGGAAGTGGACGGGAAGAAAGTTCGCGTCTTTAAATCAACCGGCGAAGTTGTTAAGGCATAAATACTATGGCTCGTCTACAGGAATTTTATAAGGAAAAAGTTGTTGCTGATTTAGCGACGAAATTTTCCTACAAGTCCGCGATGGAAGTACCTCGCATATTAAAGATCACTCTGAACATGGGGCTGTCGGAAGCGGTAGCTGACAAGAAGGTGATTGATCATGCGGTTGGCGATATGACAAAGATATCCAGCCAGAAGCCCGTGATTACCAAGGCGCGTAAATCGATTGCCGGCTTTAAGATCCGTGAGGGTTATCCGATCGGCTGCATGGTCACCCTGCGCGGTGCGCGCATGTATGAATTTTTGGATCGTCTGATTACCATTGCGTTGCCACGCGTTCGTGACTTCCGCGGTATATCCGGCAGGGCATTCGATGGCCGCGGAAATTACAACCTTGGTATCAAGGAACAGATTATTTTCCCGGAAATCGAGTATGACAAGATTGACGCGCTTCGCGGGATGAATATCAGCATCACGACTACCGCGAAGACCGATGAGGAATCAAAAGCCCTCCTCGCCGCATTTAAATTTCCGTTTAGAAACTGAGGGCGCCATGGCAAAATTGGCATTGATTAATCGTGAGCACAAGCGTGCCATGCTGGTAAAGAAATTTGCCGGCAAACGCGCTGAACTGAAGGTCATCATTGATGACCAATCCAGATCCCAGGAAGAGCGGTTCGAGGCACGCCTCAAATTGCAGGCCTTGCCACGCAACGCAAACCCTACCCGTCAGCGCAATCGTTGCGCTATTACAGGTCGGCCACGCGGCACCTACCGCAAGTTCGGTCTGGGTCGTACCAAACTCAGGGAATTTGCCATGAACGGCGAAATCCCGGGAATCACCAAAGCTAGCTGGTAGCAGGAGGATATGCAATGAGTATGAGTGATCCTATCGCAGATATGCTGACTCGCATCCGTAATGCACAGGGCGTAAGTAAAAATTCCGTCGCAATGCCATCGTCGAATGTGAAAGTCGCAATTGCGAAAGTCTTGAAGGATGAGGGCTACATTGAGGACTTCAATGTAGAGCAGGCAGGCGGTAAAGCTGAATTAAAAATCGGCTTGAAATATTACGTAGGCCGTCCTGTCATCGAAAGACTGGAGCGAATTTCGCGCCCTGGTCTGCGTGTATACAAGGGCAGAGATGATTTGCCTAATGTCATGAACGGTCTTGGAGTGGCGATTGTTTCTACTTCCAAGGGCGTGATGACAGATCGCAAGGCACGTGCCACCGGCATTGGCGGCGAAGTTCTTTGTTACGTAGCCTAAGGAGCAAACATGTCAAGAGTTGGAAAATCACCAATTGCCATGCCTGAAGGTGCGGTAGCAACGATCTCTTCAGAGCAAATTTCGGTAAAAGGTCCTTTGGGCACATTGGTTCAGTCTTTGAATGAACTGATTACCGTTAAACAAGCTGACGGCGTTCTTAATGTTGACGTTGTCAATGATAGCCGTGAAGCTAACGCCCTGTCCGGAACCGTGCGGGCGCTCATCAATAATATGGTGATAGGCGTTACCAAGGGCTTCGAGAAGAAATTGAGTCTTGTAGGCGTGGGTTATCGTGCGCAGGCTCAAGGCGACAAACTGACGATGGCCCTCGGGTTTTCGCATCCGATTGTCCATCAAATGCCTGAAGGCGTTACATGCGCAACACCTACTCAGACGGAAATTCTGATCAAAGGTGTGGACAAGCAGAAGGTTGGTCAGGTCGCGGCTGAAGTGCGTGCTTATCGCAGCCCGGAACCTTATAAGGGCAAGGGTGTTCGCTACGCGGACGAAGTGGTCAAGCTTAAAGAAACCAAGAAGAAGTAAATAGGGGTGGTTGATGAATAAGAAACAATCACGGTTGCGCCGCGGACGCCAGACCCGTGCCAAAATCGCAGTGTTGAGAGTAAATCGCTTATCTGTGCATCGTACCAACCTGCATATCTATGCGAACATTATCAGTCCGGATGCCAAAATATTGGCCTCTTGCTCCACTATGGAAGCTGATATTCGCCAGGAGTTGGCAGGTAAAACCGGCAAGGGCGGCAACGTATCGGCTGCTTCCATTGTTGGCAAACGTGTTGCAGAGAAAGCCCTGAAAGCGGGAATTACCGAGGTTGCCTTTGATCGCTCCGGTTTTCGTTATCACGGTCGCGTAAAGGCGTTGGCAGAAGCTGCGCGTGAAGCCGGTCTGAAGTTCTAAGGAAGAATCAAAATGGCAAAAATGCAACCAAAAATGCAGAGCGATAAGCCAGACGACGGCTTGCGCGAAAAAATGATTGCGATCAACCGGGTAACTAAGGTTGTCAAGGGTGGCCGCATCATGGGTTTTGCTGCTCTTACCGTGGTCGGTGATGGCGATGGTCGGATCGGAATGGGAAAAGGCAAATCTAAGGAAGTGCCGGTTGCTGTTCAGAAGGCCATGGAAGAAGCCCGTCGCAACATGATTAAGGTGACATTGAAGAATGGAACCCTGCAACATACTATTACCGGAAAGCACGGCGCATCAAAAGTATTGATGAATCCTGCTAAAGAGGGTACTGGCGTTATTGCCGGTGGCGCAATGCGCGCTATATTTGAAGTAATGGGTGTAACGAATGTGGTTGCGAAGTCAATTGGTTCGAGCAACCCCTACAATATGGTTCGCGCAACCATTAATGCCCTTACTTCGATGAATACCCCGTCCGAGATTGCTGCCAAGCGCGGCAAATCCGTCGAAGATATTCTGGGTTAAGGTGACTGTATGTCAAATCTAATTAAAGTCAAACTGGTCAAGAGCCTTATCGGTACCCGTCAGTCACATCGTGATACGGTAAGAGGCCTTGGATTGCGCAGGATGAACTCCGTATCCGAGTTGCAAGATACTCCTTCGGTGCGCGGCATGATTAATAAGGTATCGTATCTGGTGAAGGTTGTTTCGTAAGTCACCAGACTGCGGAAAGGTAAATTATGGAATTGAACAGCATTCAACCTGCGGTTGGCGCCAAGCATGCCAAGCGTAGAGTAGGTCGCGGCATCGGCTCCGGCATCGGCAAGACATGCGGACGTGGTCACAAAGGCCAGAAGTCCCGTACGGGCGGATTTCACAAAGTAGGTTTTGAGGGTGGCCAAATGCCTCTTCAAAGAAGAATTCCTAAGCGTGGATTCAAGTCTCTTTCTGCTCCTTTCAAGGCTGAAGTTCGTTTGTCAGATCTGGAAAAGCTGGCTGTTAATGACGTTGACGTGCTGGCACTTCAGCAAGCTGGTGTCGTTTCGATCCTGGCCAAGGATGTGCGCGTCATCTTGTCGGGACAGATCACCAGGGCGGTTAACCTGAGTGGCCTGACTGTCAGCAAAGGTGCAAAAGCGGCAATTGAAAGCGTTGGCGGAACCGTCGCTTAAGCAGACAGAAAATCGGAGCATTAATTGGCGACTTCTAAACAACTTGCAAAAAATGCCGCAGCGGCTGGTTTTCCTTGGGGTCGCTTGTTTTTTTTGCTGGGCGCGTTAGTGGTCTATCGGGTCGGGGCGCATATACCGGTTCCCGGTATTGACCCTGACCAGCTGGCTCAATTGTTCAAGCAGAACCAAGGCGGAATACTGGGCATGTTCAACATGTTCTCAGGCGGAGCTTTGTCTCGTTTTACCGTTTTTGCCTTGGGCATCATGCCTTACATTTCAGCTTCGATCATTATGCAAATGGTCGGAATCGTGTCTCCTCAATTGGAGGCATTGAAGAAAGAAGGCGAATCCGGACGTCGCAAGCTGACGCAATATACCCGTTATGGGACGTTGCTGCTGGCCACGTTTCAGGGGCTGGCAATTGCAATCGGGCTGGAATCGCAGCCTGGTTTGGTCATCGAGCCGGGTATGGCGTTTCGGTTCACCGCTGTGGTGTCGCTGGTAACCGGAACCATGTTCCTGATGTGGCTGGGTGAGCAGATCACCGAACGCGGTCTTGGAAACGGAATTTCGATCATTATCTTTGCCGGCATTGCTGCCGGTTTGCCAAGCGCAATTGGCGGACTGTTCGAATTGGTTCGTACGGGATCGATGAATACGCTGTCCTCACTGCTGATCTGCGTAATCGTTGCCGCTGTGACTTATTTGGTCGTGTTTGTAGAAAGCGGACAGAGGAAGATACTGGTCAATTACGCCAAGCGTCAGGTTGGAAACAAGATTTATGGCGGCCAGAGCAGTCACTTGCCGCTCAAGGTGAACATGGCTGGTGTTATACCCCCTATTTTTGCTTCTTCAATTATTCTTTTTCCCGCCACAATTACAGGATGGTTTTCATCGGGTGGCGATAATGCAAATGTATTTGTTCGGTTCTTGAAGGACTTGTCGGCTTCTATGGCTCCTGGCGAACCGATTCATGCTTTGCTTTATGCTGTTGCGATTATTTTCTTTTGCTTTTTTTACACAGCATTGGTATTTAACAGCAGGGAAACAGCTGACAACTTGAAGAAAAGCGGCGCGTTCATACCGGGCATTCGTCCAGGCGAATTGACTGCAAGGTATATAGACAAAATTTTGATGAGACTAACTCTGGCGGGTGCTCTGTATGTTACCCTTGTCTGTTTATTGCCTGAGTTTTTGATTGCCAGATGGAAAGTGCCGTTTTACTTTGGCGGCACTTCGCTGTTGATCATTGTTGTTGTCACGATGGATTTTATGGCTCAGATTCAGAGTTATGTTATGTCTCAGCAATATGAGTCACTGCTGAAAAAATCGAATTTTAAGGCTGGGAATTTGCCACGCTAGGCAAGATTCAAGGGGTGCTATTTCAATATGGCAAAAGACGATGTTATCCAGATGCAAGGGGAAATTGTTGACAACCTTCCCAATGCAACATTTCGAGTGAAATTGGAAAACGGACATATAGTTTTGGGTCATATATCCGGCAAAATGCGCATGAATTACATACGAATTTTGCCTGGCGACAAAGTAACAGTCGAGCTGACTCCCTATGATTTAAGCAGAGCGCGCATCATATTTCGAACCAAGTAATTTTATTGCTGCATTTACTAGATTTTGTTAGAGGTCAAAAAATGAAAGTACAAGCTTCAGTCAAGCGGATCTGCCGCAACTGCAAGATCATCAAGCGCAAGGGTGTTGTTCGTGTTATTTGCACGGAACTGCGCCATAAGCAGCGTCAGGGTTAATTAACGTTATTATTTAGGATATAACGAATGGCACGTATTGCAGGGGTTAACATTCCCAATCATCAGCACCTCGTCATAGGCTTAACGGCTATTTATGGTATTGGGCGTCCGCGCTCGCAGCAGATTTGCGATATCACCGGTGTAGCCGCCTCCAAGAAAGTCAAGGATCTTGACGATAACGAATTGGAAAAGCTGCGCGATGAGATAGGTAAATTCATCATTGAGGGCGATCTGCGCCGCGAAATTTCAATGAACATCAAGCGCCTGATGGATCTGGGTTGCTATAGAGGTTTGCGTCATCGTAGAGGTTTGCCAGTTCGTGGTCAGCGTACACGTACCAATGCCCGTACTCGCAAGGGTCCCCGCAAGGCAGCACAATCGCTGAAGAAATAATCCCGAACACTTAGTGTTTAAAGAATCAGGTCAAGGAATTTAGATATGGCAAAAGCACCTAATAATGCTGCATCACGTGTGCGCAAAAAGGTAAAGAAGAATGTTGCTGAGGGTATTGCGCATGTTCATGCATCCTTCAACAATACGATCATCACCATAACCGATCGTCAAGGCAATGCTCTTGCTTGGGCTACTTCCGGTGGTGCCGGTTTCAAAGGTTCGCGCAAATCAACTCCTTTTGCAGCGCAGGTTGCTGCAGAAGCAGCCGGTAAGGTTGCAGTTGAGTTCGGTGTAAAGAACCTTGAAGTTAAAATCAAGGGACCTGGACCGGGACGTGAGTCCGCAGTACGCGCCTTGAATAACCTCGGCATTAAAATTACGCAGATCCAGGATATCACTCCGGTTCCGCATAACGGCTGCCGCCCGCCGAAGCGTCGTCGCATTTAAGCGTATTTGTGCTTCCTGGTTTCAGGAAGAGTTAGAAGCCCACTGTTTGATTGACTGTGGATCAAACTAGCGCCTGACTATAAATCAGTCGAGGCGTCATCAAGATTAAAGGAATTATCGTGGCACGATATATTGGACCCAAAGCAAAACTTTCCCGCCGGGAAGGTACTGATCTGTTTCTCAAGAGCGCTCGTCGCTCGCTCGATTCAAAATGCAAACTGGATGTAAAACCAGGTCAACACGGCATTAAATCCGGCGCTCGCACCTCCGACTACGGCAACCAACTGCGCGAAAAGCAGAAGGTTAAGCGCATGTACGGCATTCTTGAAAGACAGTTCCGTCGTTATTTCGCAGCAGCCGAGCGCAAGAAAGGCAACACCGGCGACATCCTGTTGCAGTTACTGGAGTGCCGTCTTGATAATATCGCTTACCGCATGGGGTTCGGTTCCACACGTGCGGAAAGCCGTCAGCTTGTCAGCCACAAGGCGTTTACCGTCAACGGCAAAGTAGTGAACATTCCTTCTTATCTCGTCAAGCCAAACGACGTTGTTGCTGTTCGTGAAAAATCACAAAAGCAAGTTCGTATCATTGAATCCCTCTCCCTAGCCGAACAAGTGGGCATGGCTGCGTGGATGTCTGTTGACGCCAAGAAGATGGAAGGCACGTTCAAGCGCCTGCCGGATCGCAGCGAATTCGCCAACGATGTCAATGAATCGCTGATCATCGAATTGTATTCACGTTGATTTTAAAATAAAGCCCGGTAAACCTACCGGGCTGTTTCATAGTGCCATCAGCCTTATCGGTGTAACGAGCCGAGGGTATTGAAAAGGACCTTCCATGCAGAACAATTTTCTCAAGCCCCGCATTATCAATGTCGAGTCTCTTGGAGCAGGACATTCCAAAGTCGAAATGGAGCCTTTCGAGCGCGGTTACGGCCACACGCTAGGTAATGCGTTGCGACGCGTTCTCTTGTCCTCGATGACGGGCTTTGCTCCTACTGAAGTTACTATCGCCGGTGTAGTGCATGAATACTCGACTCTGGACGGCGTTCAGGAAGACGTTGTTGACCTGCTTCTGAACCTGAAGGGCGTCGTTTTCAAGATGCATAATCGCGACAGCGTCACTCTGACTCTGAAAAAGGAAGTTGAGGGCATTGTTCTCGCTTCCGATATTGAATTGCCGCATGATGTCGAGATTATCAATCCTGACCACGTAATTGCACACTTGACCGAAAGCGGCAAGCTGGACATGCAGATCAAGGTTGAGAAAGGCCGCGGCTACGCGCCAGGAAATATTCGTCGGCTTACAGAAGATGCGAACAAGACCATTGGCCGCATTATCCTCGACGCATCATTCTCGCCGGTTCTGCGCGTTTCATACGCTGTTGAATCTGCACGAGTTGAACAGCGCACCGACTTGGACAGGCTGATCATCAATATCGAGACAAATGGCGTCATTTCTGCCGAAGAAGCCATTCGACAGTCAGCCAGGGTCTTGGTTGAACAGTTAAGCGTTTTTGCTTCCCTTGAGGGAACCGAAGCTGCTTCCGAAGCGTTGGCACATGTACCATCGGTTGATCCGATTCTGCTGCGCCCGGTCGACGACCTGGAGCTGACCGTTCGTTCCGCGAACTGCCTCAAGGCTGAAAATATCAACTACATTGGCGACCTGATCCAGCGTAGCGAAAACGAACTGTTGAAGACGCCGAACCTGGGTCGCAAATCCTTGAATGAAATCAAGGAAGTACTTGCTTCCCGCGGTCTGACCTTGGGCATGAAGCTTGACAACTGGCCGCCTGCAGGCCTGGAGAAATAATGGATGGGTGACATAGTCATCCATTAGTTTGAATTATCGTTATTAATTAAACCAAAATCGGCCCGCGATTGCTTACTGCATTCGATAGAAGAGCTGGAATAAACATACAAGGGAATTATCATGCGTCATCGTCACGGTTTGCGTAAACTGAACCGCACCTCCTCACATCGCCTTGCAATGCTTCGCAACATGACCGTTTCACTTCTGCGTCATGAAGCTATCAAGACAACATTGCCAAAAGCAAAAGAACTGCGCCGGGTCATCGAGCCGATTCTTACCTTAGGCAAGACGGATAGCCTCGCTAACAAGCGTCTTGCATTCAATCGCTTGCGCGATCGCGAGATGGTCGTCAAGCTATTTGCTGAACTTGGCCCCCGCTATGCAAATCGCAACGGCGGCTACCTGCGCATCCTGAAGATGGGTTTCCGTGTCGGCGACAACGCGCCAATGGCGTATGTCGAATTGATGGATCGCCCGCAAGTTGACAAGGACGAATCCGAAGTACAAGCCTGACCTGTACAGACGACTTCCTGACAAAAGCCAGAATTTATTCTGGCTTTTTGCTTATTCAGGCTTCGTAAAGTAAAGTTGAGCCCTGGCTTGAATAAACGAAGTGTGCATTGCTTTTCAAAGCTATTGCTCGGCGCATAAATTAAGGAGAGCGGCAATGGGAAAGGGAATAATGGTATTCACTAATTTGCCAGACTCCGAAAGTGCTCGCAGCATCGCCCGAGCTCTGATCGATGTGCGATTAGCCGCGTGCGTTAATATTCTGCCTGCGATGCAATCCATCTATAGATGGCAGGGAGCAGTTGAAGAAGTCAGTGAAGTTGCCGTCGTTATCAAGACAACAGAAGATCTATATCCTCAGTTGGAGGAGGCCCTCGCCAAGCTCCATCCCTACGATATTCCGGAAATTCTGGCGCTACCGATAGTAGCCGGTTTGCCGGCATACCTCGATTGGATCGAGTCGGAAACAAAAACCCGCTAGGGCTGCCGGATGCCGATTATGAGCATCCGCAAGCGATAGCGGCTCGCCGAAATTCTATATTTCTTCCTGGGAATCTGACGTGCCGGAGTCGGCAGGAACCTCGTCGACCAAACCTGTCAGCGAAATGATTCTATCGTTGGCCTCTTCAAGGCCGATACGCTTGGGCGCTGAGAAAAGCTGCACTGTAAACGGGAACGGAGTGCCATGCTCATCCACGTAGCTTTCTAGGTAGGTACGCGCCATGCGTAGCGCATTGGCGCATTCGTTGCGGTTTAGCTTGTCGGCTTTGGTCAGAATGCAGTGAACCGGTTTGCCGGTGCCTGCAAACCATTCCAGCATCTGCACATCCAGCGCTGTGAACGGCCTGCGCGAGTCCACCATCAGCACCAATCCGACCAGTTGTTTACGTGTACGCAGATAATTGCTGAGCAACTCCTGCCAGTGCAATTTAGCCGAACCCGATACTTCCGCGTAGCCATAACCCGGCAAATCGACCAGGAGAGCACGGATCTCATCTTCTCTTACCGGGTCATGGCGATGCTGCCCGACATGAGCTCCGCCTATCGAAAAGAAATTGATATGCTGCGTGCGTCCTGGAGTACGGGACGCAAACGCAAGACTCTTCTGGTTGCAGAGAATGTTGATTGCAGTTGATTTGCCCGCGTTCGAGCGCCCGGCAAATGCTACTTCCGGTACCTCAAGCTTGGGTAGGTCGGCCGGGTGGTTAGCCGTCCTGTAGAAGCGAGCCTGCCAGAGTTTTGACATGAAATTAAATACTTATAAAATTGAGACAAATTAAACCGGAGCTGCAAGAGCATCCGGTAGCTAATACGACAGAAATTTTGACGCCTGTCGGAATGTATGAACTGAAGCGAATCAATCAAGCCGTTCACAATGCCATGACTGGAATAAAGGCCGAAAAGTTCCTCAGGGCAGCACTGATTCCAGCGCAAACAAATCCTGGGCGGCCTCGCGCCTGCGGATCAGGTGGGCACGTTCCCCATCAACCATGACTTCGGCTGCACGGGCTCGGGTGTTGTAATTTGATGCCATCGTCATGCCGTATGCCCCCGCAGACATTATCGCAAGCAGGTCATCCTGTTCTAGGGCCAAGGAACGCTGACGCGCAAGCCAGTCGCCGGACTCGCACACGGGGCCAACCACATCATAGGTGCATGCTTGCGAATTTCGGCGGCAAACCGGCAAAACATTATGCCATGCCTCGTACAGGGCCGGACGCATCAGATCATTCATGGCGGCGTCGACGATGGCAAAGTTCTTCTCTGCCGCCTGCTTGAGGTATTGCACCCTGGTCAGCAGCACGCCGGCGTTGCCCACAATTGAACGGCCAGGTTCGAATATCAGGCTGATAGGTCTGTCGGCATGCTTTCGCTGGCGCCAGGCGTTGACCTTGGCAAACAGCCTCGCCAGGTAAGCATCCACAGCAACCGGTACCTCCTTGTCGTACGTGATGCCGATGCCGCCGCCGATGTCGAGATGGTGCAGATGAATCCCATCCGCTTCCAGCAGGTCGATCAGTTCGATCATTTTATCAAGCGCCTCCTGCAGCGGCGCATCATCCAGCAACTGGGATCCGATATGGCAGTCTATGCCTACTATCTCGATGTAAGGCAAGGATGCCGCCGTGCGGTAACACGCAAGGGCGTCCTCATAAGCAATCCCGAATTTGTTCTCTCTCAGACCGGTGGAAATGTACGGGTGGGTCTTTGCATCGACATTGGGGTTGATGCGAAACGAAACTCGCGCCCGCTTGTCCATTTCTCCTGCAAGCTGGTTGATGCGATGCAGTTCGGCCATCGATTCGATGTTGAAGCAGTGGATATCGTGCGCAAGCGCCAGAATGATTTCATCGGCGGTCTTTCCTACGCCTGAGAAAATGACTTTATGCGGGTTGCACCCGGCCGCGATCACGCGCAGCAATTCTCCGCCTGAGACAATGTCAAAGCCGGAGCCGTGCTGGCCCAGCAGCTTCAGAACAGCCAGGTTCGAGTTTGACTTGACCGAGTAGCACACCAGGGACGGGCTGTCGCCGCGCTCGTTCTTGCTGCAGGCGTCGGCATAGGAACGGAAGTTCTCGACCAGTGCCGACTTCGAATAAACGTAAAGCGGCGTACCGTACTGCGCGGCGATATCGCTCAACGGCATGCCGTCCACGCACAATACGTTATCCGCATAGGAAAAATGGGGCATTGCAACTTCTCTCTTAAGGGGTTACCGGCACCGGCATGTTCGTGGCGGGCGGGGCAATGACGGACTCGGGAACATTTTTTTGCGGGTTGGCCGCATTATTCTTTCCGGTTGCCGCGTTCTTGTCCGGCTGGATCAGCGGCCCGCGCTGTCCGCAGGCGCATAAAATGACCGCCGCTGCGGAAAGAGCGGCGACCTTTGGAATTCGGGATAAAATGAAATCGGATATCATGATTAACGGCAATTGTTGGAAATGGTTGCCAAGTTACCTATAGTTTAATTTGCGCCATCAAGGAGTGTAGCATGACGGATTCAGAATTTTTGAAGTTGAGCGAGTCCACGCTGCGGGGAATTGAATCCGCGCTGGAAGTGGCGCTAACTTCCAGCGAAGCCGACATCGAATGCACTCTTGCCGGAAATATTCTCGAAATCGAGTTCATTGAAAAAGGTTCGGTGATCATAGTCAACAGCCAGTCCTCGATGCAGGAAATATGGGTTGCGGCCCCATCGGGAGGCTCCCACTTTCGACACGACAAGGATGTATGGATAGACACGCGCACTGGAGTCGAGCTATACACTGCGCTTTCCACCGTGGTCAGCGCTGCGGCCGGGATTGATCTGGTGCTCGCCGCCTGACTCAAGTTTCGCCTACCGCCATATAAGAAAGCCACCCGGATCCTTCAGGCGCATTCTCCGGGTCGCACACAGTTAATGTTTCAACCGGACGCAGCCATAGCCGATTCCTAGAGCACCTCGCCCTTTATGCTGTCGGCCTCATTTTCCGGATAGGGCCACGCCGGCTCGACGCCAAGACTGCGCACTCCTGTTCCCTGAGGGTTCTCGGCATAGAAAAAGTCTCCATTAACATTGACCAGTCCTTCCGGCACGGCCCGCTGCTCCATCGGATAGTCCTTCAACGCCTTCTGCATGTAGCTGATCCAGATCGGAAGCGCCAGCCCGCCGCCGGTTTCCCTGCTGCCCAAGTTCTTGGGCTGGTCGAACCCGATCCAGGCGATTCCGACCAGTTTCGGGTGGTAGCCTGCGAACCACGCATCGAAAGAGTCGTTCGTCGTGCCCGTCTTGCCGGCAAGATCGGTCCGGTTCAACGATAGAGCCTTGGTCGCCGTTCCCTGCTTGACGACGTCCTTCAGCATGCTGTCCATCATGAAGGCGTTGCGCTCATCGATGACGCGAACCGCAGCGTCACCCGCTTTGTCCGGATGCGCCTGCGACAATACCTTGCCGTCCGCGTTGGTTATGCGAGAAATAATGTATGGGTTGATCTTGTACCCCCCGTTGGCGAATACGGCATAAGCCGCCGCCATCTGCAAAGGCGTAACCGCTCCGGCTCCTAGCGCCAGCGTCAGGTAAGGTGGATTCTTGTCGGCGTCAAAGCCAAAGCGAGTGGTATATTCCTGTCCGTATTGGGCGCCGATCTTGTTCAAAATACGGATCGAGATCATGTTCTTCGACTTTGTAAGGCCGCGCCGCATCGTCATGGGGCCGTCATATTTGCCGTCGTAATTCTTGGGCTCCCATGCTTGTCCGCCGGTCTGTCCCGAACTGAAGGAGAGCGGCGAATCGTTGATGACGGTCGAAGGCGAAAGTCCCTTTTCCAGCGACGCCGAGTAAATGAACGGCTTGAAGGAAGAGCCCGGCTGCCGCCACGCCTGCGTGACGTGGTTGAACTTGCTGCGGTTGTAGTCGAATCCCCCTACCAGCGCGCGGATTGCGCCGTCCGTCGTGCTGGCCGACACGAAGGCGGATTCGACCTGTGGCATTTGCGTGACCGACCAGTGCTTTTCATCCTGCAGGACGCGGATGATCGAGCCGCGCTTGATCTGACGGTTCTGCGCGGCGTTGCTGCCCAGCGCGGATGAGACAAAGCTCAAGCCGTTGCCGCTGATCGGAATCTCTTCGCCGCTCGACAATACCGCCCGAACCAGCTTTGGCGATGCCTCAAGCACCACAGCCGGAAGAATATCGTCGCTTTCAGCATACTCGGCGAGTTCGGTTTCTATCGCATCGGCGGCGGCATCCTTCTCCGCCGGAATGTCCATGTAGGCTTCCGGACCGCGATAGCTGTGGCGCTTTTCGTATTCCATCACGCCGCGCCGCACTGCCTGATAGGCCGCTTCCTGATCGGCTTTTGTAATAGTCGTATATACGTTCAGGCCGCGGGTATAGGTTTCTTCCTTATATTGCTCGTAGACCAGCATGCGCGCCATCTCGGCCACATATTCGGCATGAATGCCGAATTCGCTGCTGTCGGTCTTGATCTTGACTACTTCATTCTTTGCCTTTTCAAACTGCTCGTCGGTAATGTAGCCGAGATGCCGCATGCGCTGCAGGATGTACTGCTGACGGACCTTGGCCCGGGCCGGATTGGCGACCGGATTGTTAGCGGAGGGCGCTTTCGGCAGGCCGGCCAGCATTGCTGCTTCGGCAACCGAGATATCCTGCAGTTTTTTTCCAAAATAGATCTGCGCGGCAGATGAAAAGCCGAACGCGCGCTGTCCCAGGTAGATCTGGTTCATGTAGATTTCCAGAATCTGGTCCTTGGTCAGTTTCTGTTCAATTTTCCAGGCCAGCAGAACTTCGTAAATCTTGCGCTTGAAGGTTTGCTCGCTGGTCAGGAAGAAATTGCGCGCCACCTGCTGCGTGATAGTGGACGCGCCCTGTTTGGCTCCTCCCGCCAGATTGTGAATGGAGGCGCGCAAGATGCCGAGATAGTCGACGCCGCCGTGATCGTAGAAGCGATCATCCTCAATCGCGAGCACGGCTTTTTTCATGACGTCCGGTATTTCCTTGATCCTAACCATATTGCGGCGTTCCTCCCCGAATTCGCCGATCAGAATGTTATCGGCCGAGAAAATGCGAAGCGGCATCTTGGGCCTGTAGTCGGTCAACTGGTCCAGCGAGGGCAAGTTTGGATAAGCAACCGTCATGGCAAAGCCGACAACCAGCGCGCCAACCAGAGCAAGTCCTGCCATCAGGCCGACAAGGTAGATCGTGATGCGGGCTGCCAGGCTTTTCGGAAGCCGTAGCTTTTTCTTTGGAGCAGAAGCGGAATTATCAGAAGTCATGCGAAGAACACGGAGAGTCGTTGTTATGCCGCATTATCCTTTAAACCGGGATTGTTCGCATCCGGCCGCTTCGCTTCATTGAAAAAGACAGCCAAACAGAGCCGGATAGTGTTGGGAACATGCGGAAATCCAGTCGAATCCACAAGGGAAGATCCTTTCAGTCCAGTCGTAAAAGCGGACGATCCTTTTAAAACAGGGGAAGCGGCCTCGCCCGGCCCCATGCGTCGGATTTTGACAACGGATTATTATGTATCCGCTAGGAAACTTCTTTACATTGATAGAGGCTTGTTGCTACGATTTAAAGCAGCCCCTGACAAATTTTACCTAAACACCGGTTTTTAAAAGAAATTTGAGCATCTGTTCATAGGGGAGCCGGTTCAAGGCGTCCTGAAAAACAACTAAGGAATCCTGTACAAGGAGAAGCAAGTTTGGATTTTGATCTGAAATCGCTGTTCGGCACCAAAACCCCGCCCCTTATCGGAGTGGATATCAGTACGTCCGGAATCAAGCTCGTAGAGTTATCCATGAATGACAAAGGCGTCGTGCAGCTCGAGTGTTTTGCTTCGGAGCCGATTCCGCGCGGCGCCATCGTGGATGGCGGCATAGAGAATCTGGAGCAGGTTTCCGACGCGCTGCAGCTTGCCTGGAGGAAAAGCGGGACAAACGTTAAAAATGTCGCTTTGGCTATGCCTTCCGCTGCCGTAATCACGAAAAAAGTTGTCATGCCCGATGACCTTTCCGAAGAGGAGATGTCGTTCCAGGTTGAATCGGAGGCCCGGCAGTACATACCGTTCGGTCTGGATGAAGTCAACCTTGATTACTATAAAATCGGCCCTTCCCATGCCTCGCCGGGCGACGCCGACGTCATGCTGGCAGCCGCGCGCAAGGAAAAGGTGGAAGACCGGATCGCAATCGCGGAAAGCGCCGGGCTCAAACCCGTCGTCATGGATATCGAATCCTATGCCGCGCACTCGGCGACCAACCGCGTCGATGCGTTGACGTCCAGGGAAAAGTCGGGCCAGATCGTCGCGCTTTTCAGGATAGGGTCGCTTAGCACGCACCTGTCAGTATTGATCGATGGCGAAGCCGTCTACGAAAGGGAACAGGCTTTCGGCGGCAACCAGTTGACACAGGATATCGTCCGGACCTATGGCCTGGCATATGAAGAGGCCGAGATGAAGAAAAGAGCCGGTTCATTCCCCGAGGATTACCAAAAAACAATCCTGCGTCCGTTCATGGAAAATATCGCCCAGGAAGTAACCAGGGCCATCCAGTTCTTTTTCACTTCCTCTCCTTATACCCGGGTCGATACCATCTATCTTGCCGGCGGCTGCGCCAACATCGACGGCCTTTCCGAACTCATTTCTAGCCGCACGCGTGTAAAGACGTCCGTTATCAATCCGTTCAAGGGGATCGTGCTGGCGACGCGCGTAAAGGAAAAGCTGCTGCACAGCGAGGAGCCCTCTTACCTTGTTGCCTGCGGCCTGGCGATGCGGAGGTTCGACAAATGATCCGCATCAATTTGCTCCCCCACAGGGAGGAGAAGGACAAGCAGCGCAGGAAATCGTTTTACGCTTTGCTGGTGCTGAGTGGCATTTCCGCCTTGCTCATTATTATTTTGTTCGCAGGCTACATGGCGAAGAGAATTTCCGATCAGGGTGAAGTCAACCAGGTGATCAAGACTGAAAATATACGACTCGACGGCCAGATCAAGGAGGTTTCCACGCTGAAGCAGGAAATCCAGGCATTGAAGGCGCGCCAGCAGGCCGTCGAAGATCTGCAGGCCGACCGCAACCAGCCCGTCTATTTGATGAGCGAGCTGGTGCAGCAGACTCCGGAGGGCATCTATCTGCGCGGATTCAAGCAGGACGGCCAGCGCGTCGTTTTAAGCGGTTATGCGCAATCCAACGAGAGGGTTGCGGAATTCCTGCGCAACATCAGCAACAATTCAGCGTGGCTTGAGCGGCCCGACCTGGTCGAGATACGGTCGGTTTCACTTGGGCAAGGCAAGGATGCAAAAAAAGTCTTCGATTTTTCCATCAACGTGGGCATCAAGCGTCCGCGGGACAAGGAACAACCGACTTCCGGCTCCCCTGACGGGAGCGCAGCCAAGGCCGCCGCCAGCGCCGATACGCGCAAACCCTGATTCAGGAGAGAAATTTGCTTAATGGGAAAAAATTTGCCCGGTCCGTGAAAGAGCAGTTCAGCGGCCTGGGGGGGAGGCATCCGGGTCAATGGCCGTTCATTCCCCAGGCGTTTTGCGCGTTGGGCGTACTGGTTGCCGTTCTGGCTGCCGGCTGGTTTCTGTACGGCTCCGGTCAGGTCGATGAATACGATGTGGGCGTACTGGAAGAGGAGAAGCTGAAGGAGGCTTACAAGCAGAAAATCCAGCAGGCCATCAACCTCGATGCGTTGCGCAAGCAAAAGGAACAGGTTGGACAATATGTCGCATCGCTGGAAAAACAGCTTCCCAGCAAGGCTGAAATGGATGCGCTGCTGTCCGACATTAACCAGGCTGGACTTGGCCGGGGGCTGCAATTCGAACTGTTCAAGCCCGGGCAGGTAGTGGCAAAAGAGTATTACGCCGAATTGCCGATTGAGATCAAAATAAAAGGCAACTATCACGACGTTGCTTCCTTTACCAGCGACATTGCAGGGCTGCCGCGCATCGTCACCTTGAACAACATGAATCTGGCCGTTACCAAGGAGGGTTCGTTGATGTTGGAAACCGTTGCCAAGACTTTTCGCTACCTGGATGCGGATGAGGTGGCGGCGCAACGCAAGGCGGCCGCTGAAAAAGACAAGAAAGGGGGCAAGAAATGAACAAGCTTCGCTTTCATGTTCTCTTTATAAGTGTTCTTGCCATTGTGCTGTCCGGTTGTTCCGGTGGCGGGCGTGACGAAGTCAAGCAATGGATGGAGCAGACCAAACAGGAGACCCGGGCTTTTGTTCCCAAGATATCCGAGCCAAAGACGTTCGTTCCATTCGTATACAGCGCGGGCAAGGACGTCGATCCGTTCAACTCGAGCAAGCTGGCGGTCGCCCTGGCCAAGTGGCAGGCGCAGAACAGCAAGGGCATCAGGCCGAATCTGGAGCGACGCCGTGAAGCGCTTGAGCAGTACCCGCTCGATACGGTGAAAATGGTGGGTGTGCTGCAAAAAACGGGTTTGGCTTATGCTGTCCTGCAAGTGGATAAAGTGGTCTTTCAGGCCAAGGTGGGGAATTACGTAGGACAGAATTTGGGCATGATCACCGCGGTAACGGATACCGGCGTCGACATCAAGGAAATTATTCAGGATGCGTCGGGAGAATGGGTTGAGCGCAAGGCCAGACTTGAACTGCAGGAGAGCAAATGATGGAAGCTTTACAAAAACAAGAAAAGAAGTTTGCCGTAGTGTCCGCCTGGTTGCGGCACATCCTGCATCTGTGCGCTGTAGGTTGCCTGGCGCTTGCCGCGGGATCCGCGTCCGCGCAGGAAAACGCGATCGAATCGATCAGTTCCACGCAACAAGGAGCGAGCCTCGTGGTCAGGATTGCGCTGAAGGAGGTTCCGGTCAAGGCTCCGATCGGATTTTCGATTACCAATCCGGCGCGCATTGCCGTTGATTTTTCCTCCACGGTCAATGCAACCGGCAAGACAATTCAAGAAATCGACCAGGGCGGCGTGCGCAACGTCAACATCGTTCAGGCAGGCGACAGGACGCGCCTGGTATTCAACCTTTCGCGCCCGATGATCTATGCCACCGGGGTCGAAGGAAAAATTGTCACCGTTACCTTGGACGGCCCTGCCGCATCGGCGGCGCTCCCTGCATCCCCTGCCGTACCGGCAAACATCAAGCCATCCGCAGCGGCTGCAACGGAGAGGCCGGCCCTGCAATCAATCGATTTCCGAAAAGGGGCCAATAGCGAAGGCCGCATCGTGATCGACCTGCCCAATAACCAGGTTGGCGTTGATGTCCGGCAGGAAGGCAAGAAAATCGTGGCCGACTTCATGAAGACGAGTCTGCCGGATACATTGCGTCGACGACTGGACGTGACCGACTTCGGTACGCCGGTTGCGACCGTCACGACCAGGCAGCAGGGCGAGAACGTCCACATGGTTATTGAAGCGAGGGGGTTGTGGGAGCACAGCGCCTACCAGAGCGACACGCAACTGGTGATCGACGTCAAGCCGATCAAGGAAGACCCGAACAAGCTGACGCAGGGCACGCAAGGATACAAAGGCGAAAAACTGTCGCTTAATTTCCAGAGCGTGGATGTGCGCGCGGTGCTGCAGGTAATCGCGGACTTCACCGGCCTGAACATCATCACCAGCGATAGCGTGAGCGGCAACCTGACCCTGCGCCTGAAAGATGTGCCATGGGATCAGGCTCTCGATATCGTGATGCAGGCCAAGGGCCTCGACATGCGCAAGAATGGAACCGTGCTTTGGATTGCGCCGAAGGACGAACTGCTGACCAAGGAAAAGCTGGAGCTGGATCAAAAAGCGCAGATTGCGGATATCGAGCCCCTGAGGACGGAGGTGTTTCAACTCAACTATCTTAAGGCGGCTGATTTCGCGAAAGTGTTCGGACTGGGCACTACTAGCGGTAAGACCACTATTTTGTCCAAGCGCGGCAATGCTTCATTCGAACCGCGCACCAACAAACTGTTCATTACCGACACACCCACTAAAATAGAGGAAATCCGCAAGCTGTTAATACTGACGGACGTTGCTACAAGGCAGGTCATGATTGAAGCGCGAATCGTAGAGGCAGACGACACGTTCAACAGAAGCCTTGGCGTTAAACTCGGCTTCTCCAGCAGAGGAGGCTCTTACGCCGTTGGCAGCAATTATGCCCAGGTTTCATCTACAACAGCGAGTTCCTCGAATCTGGCAGTCAATCTTCCGGCATCCATTTCAGAGGCGACCGCCAGCACCATCGGCCTGAGCCTGTTTAATTCGAGCGCCACCCGCTTCCTGAACCTGGAATTGTCCGCCTTGGAGGCCGACGGAAAAGGAAAGATCATTTCCAGCCCCCGCGTCGTGACTGCCGATCAGCAAAAAGCGCTGATTGAGCAGGGAGAGGAAATCCCCTACCTGAATGCAACCAGCAGCGGCGCGACTTCAGTTGAATTCAAGAAGGCGACGCTGAAGCTGGAAGTCACGCCGCAGATCACTCCGGACGGCAATGTCATCCTGACAGTCGACGTCAACAAGGACAGTCGCGGCGTAGTAACTTCCGGAGTTCCCGCCATCAATACCAAGCACGTGCAAACAAACGTGCAGGTCGAAAATGGCGGCACGGTTGTGATTGGCGGGATTTTCACGCAAAACGAGAGAAAAGACATTTCACAGGTTCCCCTCCTTGGCGATATTCCTGTACTCGGCAATCTGTTCAAGACGACGGACACCCGCAACGACAAGACGGAACTGCTGATTTTCCTCACGCCTAAAATTATTACGGAAAGTTTGCAGAGTAAATAATATTCAGGCCGGGCCGACGTATAATTATCCGAGTGAGCTAACTAACATGCGCTGACGATCCTTTCGCTTCAGCCGATAGTCAAGGGTGAGGCAGCTTGGATTCTTAATGCATCAGAATATTTTCCTCGTCGGCCTGATGGGCGCCGGCAAGACTACGGTCGGCCGGGCCCTGGCCAAGCGGCTGGGCATGCGCTTTGTCGATTCCGACCATGAGATCGAGGCGCGCACCGGCGCCACCATCCCGCTGATTTTCGAAATCGAGGGCGAGGCCAGCTTCCGCCGGCGCGAGGCCGAGGTGATTCGGGATCTGACCGCTCAGCGGGGGATCGTGCTCGCAACCGGCGGCGGCGCGGTGATCGATCCCGAGAACCGCCAATTCCTGAAAACGCGCGGCACCGTGATCTACCTGCGCGCCAGCGTCAGCAATATCCTCCACCGCACCATGCACGACAGGAACAGGCCCTTGCTGCAGACGCCCGACCCGCGCAGGAAAATCGAGGAACTGACCCAGCAGCGCGAGCCCTACTACCGGGAGATTGCCGATATCGTGATCGATACCGGGCGTCCCAACGTGCTGGCAATGGTGCAGTCGATCATGGCCCAGCTTGTTCCCGGTCGGGATAGAATGCAGGCTGTCCCAAAGCCGGGGCGGCATCAATCCAACCTACGCAAAGAACAAATGACGGAAAAAGCAGCAACCATACATCTTCAGGTCGACTTGGGCGACCGCAGCTATCCGATAGACATCGGCCAGTCGCTGCTGGATGACAGAGACCTGATAGGGCGCAGCATCGCCGGAACCCGCGTCGCGGTCGTCACCAACACCGTGGTCGCGCCGCTTTACCTGGAACGCCTTACGAAATCGCTCGAGGCGGCCGGCAAGCAGGTGGTGCCGATCGTGCTGCCGGACGGCGAGCAGGAAAAGAACTGGGCCAGCCTGATGAAGGTGTTCGACGTGCTGCTGGAGCAGAAATGCGACCGCCAGACCACGCTGGTGGCCTTGGGCGGCGGCGTGATCGGCGACCTGACCGGCTATGCGGCTGCCAGCTACATGCGCGGCGTACCGTTCGTGCAGGTGCCGACCACCCTGCTGGCTCAGGTCGATTCCTCGGTCGGCGGCAAGACCGGCATCAACCATCCGCTCGGCAAGAACATGATCGGCGCTTTCTACCAGCCGCAGGCCGTCATTGCGGATACGACGACGCTGAATACGCTGCCGCTAAGCGAGCTGTCGGCGGGGCTGGCCGAAGTGATCAAGCATGGCGCCATCATCGATGCTGAATTTTTCGGCTGGATCGAGGAAAATATCGGCAAGCTGCTTGCGCGCAATCCGGCTGCGCTCGCCCATGCGATCCAGCGCTCGTGCGAGATCAAGGCCGACGTGGTGCGACAGGACGAGCGGGAAGGCGGACTGCGAGCGATATTGAATTTCGGCCATACGTTCGGGCATGCGATCGAAGCAGGGCTGGGGTTCGGCGAGTGGCTGCATGGCGAGGCTGTCGGGTGCGGCATGGTAATGGCCGCCGACCTGTCGTGGCGCATGGGCCTTCTCGACCGACCGTCGAGGGACCGCATCGAAAAGCTGGTGGAAGCGGCGGGATTGCCCGCCGTTGCGCCGGATCTCGGCGCACAGCGCTGGATCGAGCTGATGCAGGTGGACAAGAAGAGTTCGGGAGGCGAGATCAAGTTCGTCCTGCTGAATCCGCTCGGTAGCGCAATCATCACCGCGGCGCCGCAAGACCTGCTGCTCGCCACGCTCGACGCCTGTACGGAGAGGCGATAGCCAGGCTTTCCCTGTATTACGGTTGAAGCGGAAGGAGCCCGGAGTGAATTCCAGCAGGCGGCGTTAAAAATGCCCGGAGCAACAGGCTAACAGCTTGTGTCCGTTGCGATATGTCTGTCATGTCGGGAATAAATTTTCCCGGCGCTCGCAACGGCGGCCGTACGTTTAAAATGGATGCAGCCACCATATTCCATATAGGGTCATCATGAAATCCGCACTTGCTCCCTACGCCGCGCATTCGGCACTCTCCCGCGGCCGCCGCCATGCCGAACCGCTTTCAGTTTCACGTTCGGAATTCCAGCGCGACCGCGACCGCATCATCCATTGCTCCGCATTCCGGCGGCTCGAATACAAGACCCAGGTATTCGTCAATCACGAAGGCGACCTGTTCCGCACGCGCCTCACGCACAGCCTGGAAGTGGCGCAGATCGCCCGCTCGATCGCCCGCAACCTGTCGCTGAACGAGGATCTGGTCGAAGCCATTTCCCTTGCGCACGACCTCGGCCACACGCCGTTCGGCCATGCCGGACAGGACGCGCTGAACGATTGCATGAAGGGGCATGGCGGCTTCGAGCATAATTTGCAGAGCCTGCGTGTGGTCGATGTGCTTGAAGACCGCTACGGCTCATTCGACGGCCTGAACCTGACGTTCGAGACGCGCGAAGGCATACTGAAGCACTGCTCCCTTGAAAACGCCAGGCTGCTCGGCGATGTCGGGCAGCGCTTTCTGGAAGGTAGGCAGCCGACCCTGGAAGCGCAACTGGCGAATCTGGCCGATGAAATCGCCTACAACAACCACGATATCGACGACGGCCTGCGCTCCGGCCTGATAACGACAGCGCAAATGGACGGGATCGACCTGTACGCCCGTCCCCGGCACGAGGTGGAACAGACGTATCCCGGCATCAGCGGACGCCGCGCGATCCATGAGACCGTGCGCCGCATGATCAATGCGCTGATCATCGACGTGATCCGGACTTCGACCGAGCGCATCGCCGATGCGCGGCCGGGCAACCTTGACGACGTGCGCAACGCGCCGGCGCTGATCGCCTTTTCGGACGAGATGCGGGCGGAAGCGGCTGTCCTGAAGAAATTCCTCTACGAGAACCTGTACCGCCATTACCAGGTCAACCGCATGAGCAGCAAGGCGCGCCGCACCCTCGCCATGTTGTTCGAGACCTTTGCGACGGAGCCCAACCTGCTGCCGCCGGACTACCAGGCAAAAAATGGCGATGCCGAAACGCAGATGCGCAATATCGCCGACTATATCGCCGGCATGACCGACCGCTACGCCATGCGCGAATACCGGCGGTTGTTCGACGTCGAGGATATTTAATTGGGTCTGGGCTACTCCAGCATCGGCTGGACGCTGGCGATGCCGATCTGGGCGCTGCCCTCGGCAAGGCGGACGGACACCACTTCCCGAGGATGAAGATTGTTCGGCGAGCGCACGACGCGTCCTTTTCTGTCGGTCACGATCGCATAACCGCGTTCCAGCGTGCGTTGCGGGTTCAGCAGTTCCAATTGCGCCGACAGTGACGACAGCGCCTGGCACTGTCGGCTGATGCGGGATGACATGTGCATGGCGATGCAGCGGCTTTGGGTGAGCACGAGTGCGCGATGCGGCGCCGTATCCGGCAGTTGCGCCTTCAGCCGGGTCTGTAGGTTCGCCAGGCCGAAGCCGGCGGCGGAAACCGGGGCGCGGCCGGCATGCGCCAGGCGCGTGGACAGCGTTTGCAGCTTCAGCCTTTCACGAGAAATGTAAGAGGCCGGGCTGATCAGGCGGCGCGAAAGCCAGTCCATGCTCTGCGCGGCATCGGTCAGTTCGCGTTGCATGGCGCGGGTCAGGCCTCCCCCGTGCGTTTTCAGCAGCGCCTGCCAGTCGGCCTGCGGGCGGGTCGCCAGTTCGGCCGCGCCGGTAGGGGTAGGGGCGCGCAGATCGGCGACGAAGTCGGCAATCGTCACGTCGGTTTCATGTCCTACGCCGGAAATGACCGGAATGCGGCAGGCGGCGATTGCGCGGGCCACCACTTCCTCGTTGAAGCTCCACAAATCCTCGATGCTGCCGCCGCCGCGACAAACCAGCAGCACGTCGCACTCGGCCCTGTCCGAGGCCGTTGCAATCGCGCCGGCGATCTTCGCCGCCGCGCCGTCGCCCTGGACAGGGGTCGGATACAGGATGACCGAGACGTGCGGCGCGCGCCTTGCCAGCGTGGTCAATATGTCGCGCAGCGCCGCCGCCTGCAGGCTGGTGACGATGCCGACGGTGCGGGCAAAGACCGGCAGATCGCGCTTGCTTTCCGGATCGAACAGCCCTTCGGCGGCCAGCTTTTCCTTCAGACGCAGGAATGCCTCGTACAGGTTGCCGACTCCGGCCCGCCGTATAGCCTCGACGTTGATCTGGTACTCGCCGCGCGCCGCATACAGCGTCACGGTTGCGCGCACTTCGACCTTGTCGCCGTTGCGCGCGACGAAACTGGCCAGTTGCGCCCGGCCGCGAAACATCACGGCGCGAACCTGCGCCGCATCGTCCTTTAGCGTGAAGTACCAGTGGCCGGATGCGGCGCAGGTAAAGTTCGATACTTCGCCGGAAATCCAGCTCAGCGTAAAAGTGCGCTCCAGCAGCTTGGCAACGGCCTGATTCAGCGCCGAAACTGACAGGACGGAGGGTAAAACAGTACCAGTATGCGTCGAAGACTCAGTATTCATGCGGGTTTCCACGAGCAGACTGTCCACAGTCCCCAAAATTAGCTTTGTACATGTAAATTATTGCTGAGCGAATATGAAATTGTATAAGTATATGAATTTAAAGATAAATATAATAAATATTGCATCATCATAACAAATAGCTTTGCCGTGGAATAATTTAAACTAAGATTTGCCGAAATTATTCACAAAGTTATCCACAGAGACTAAAAAATAATATTGCGTTAAATAATGAATAGTTTCTTTTAGTACATTCAATTCACTCTCGGGAACACCAGTGTATATCATGCGGAAAATATCGGGCAACTAAGATGCCTATCAAATAAGCAAAAAATGCCGCTACAGTTGGCATCTTTAATAATTACAAAATGTTTCTCACAAGGGGAAATTACTCGTGAAAAGAAAACGCCCCGAGATCGGGGCGTTCTTTAAAGACTAGATAAGAGTCTTAGCTGCAGTTACCTGGCTTGTATTTTGCATCCAGATCGCTGGAACAGGCCCACAAGCCAGTATCAGCAGCTCTTGTCCAAGTAATTTTCTTGCCGTTAAATTTAGTCGCATTGCCGCCCTTTGCCGTACACTCAATGACAGTGGTTCCAGTAAGAGCTACGTTACAGTAAGTTGTTGCGGCAGGAATGCCAATGAACCCTTTATCAGCAGCTGTAGTGGAAGGCGTATCGCCTTGGTTGACGGCTATCTCGAAACCTGCCTTGCCGGGAGTGATTTCAGACAAAGCGGAAGCGGCCTGGCCTTTGACCACATAGTCTTGATAGGCGGGGATTGCCACTGCAGCTAAAATGCCGATAATCGCAACCACGATCATCAATTCGATCAGCGTAAAGCCGTGCTGAGCGCGTTTAATCATTTTCATCGATTTCATAATTTCTCCTAAGGATAAAATTGGCAGTCTCTTTCTGCCATGTATCTCTTTACAGCACGGACCGTGCCAGGCCTGAAAATCCGCAATTGTGGGGCTGGATAGAAAATTCTGACGTCTATTGCTGAGAATTATTGTTTTGTTTTGACAATTTCTGTCAGTCAATGCGGAAAATTGCCGGTGCGAAATCGAGCAGGCTGTGTATTTGGCTCTTTATTCTTAGAATTAGGAAAAGCCGCAGTTGCGTGGACGCGGGGCTGCGACAGCGAAGGAATTGTTGCCGCTCTTGTTTTGACTGGAATTACGTATTGATATCCTGCGGAAAGCTGTGCCGATAGCGAACCGGATATTTATCTGCGTTCGGGATGGATAGGTTGGCAAGGTATGGCAGCGCCTGAAGCTGTTGTTTCGATCTCAGGCGCGAACCTCTGCTGTACGGGAACATGCCGCCGGATATCGAAAAAGAAGGCAGGCGCTGCACTGCTGCCTCCGCTATTCCGGCATATCTTATTGAGCCTGAAGCACGAACTCGATCCGTATGCCGGACATATCGATCATGTCGCCGCTGGCAAGCGCATGCGTTTCCGCGCCGAGCGGCTGATCGTTCAGCAGGGTCTGGCGTTCGCCTTCCACGTGCCGGATGAAATAGCCGTCGGGGCGGCGGATGAGGGCGGCGAGTTGCACGCCGGCGCGGCCGAGCGTGGTGGTTTCCTTTTCCAGCGTGAGTTCGCGGCCTGCGTTGGCTCCGTTCTGTATCCTCAGCACGGCGCGCCGCTGCGGCTCCGCCGGAGCGGCAGATGCGGAACCGGCCATATCCGTTTCCGCGGACTGGCCCGAGCCGGGTTTGAGTGTCGGGCTGATGAGCGTGCTGGTGTCCTCCAGCGCAGCCGAACCGCGTTTCCTGACATATTGAATACGGTAATTGACCAGGTCGATCACGTCGTTATTCTGCAGGAAATGCTTCTTGACCGGCTGGCCGTTGACGAAGGTGCCGTTGGTGCTGTTCAGGTCTTCGAGAATATGGTCGTTCTGGGACCGGATCACGACGGCGTGCTCGCCGCTGATGGCGCGATTGTCCAGGACGATGTCGTTGTTTGGGCGGCGTCCGATAGTGGTGCGCTCGCCCAATAAGAGCTTCTCCTGCAATACCGCGCCGTCCGCCGATACGATCAGCTTTGCCATCATTTCATTCCCTGTTTTCGTTTGGAGCGGCCAGGATAAGGAACAGCCGGATCCCGCCGGTTCACGCAGCTCCGTATCGGAATGACTATATCAGACACACCCTCTCCGGCGCCACTATTACCGCTCTTGGCGGCGCGATTGCAGCCGCCATTGTTGCGGCCAGACACGTGCCGCATGGCGCGTGCCGGGAAAAACGGAAATGCTAGGCTTTCACTTCCGGCTTGACTGCCCAGCGCGGATAGAATTCGGCAACGGCGGGGCCGTCGCTGCGCAAGGCGTGGCAGCCGTCCAGCTCCCAGGGTCTGCCGTTATCGACTTTCTTGTCAAAGCCGGTCTTGTTGCGGGTTTCGGGTTCGCCAAAAGCAAATGCCTGGACGAGCGCATACGGCAGCACTTCGGCCAGTTCGTTCATGTGCGTGCAGCCTTCCAGGCCGGACAGGCGCTCCTTGATGCCGAGGCGGAACCCCTTCAGCAGGTTAAGGCCTATCAGTTTCCTGTAGTTCTCGTGAATCAGGCTGCAATGGCCTGGGAACGGCTCCTGGTCGAACACGGCTATCGCTTCGACGACGGTTCCCTTGGGGTCGATCGTCAGGCGCAGCCAGAAGTCGTGCACCGGGCGACCGGCCGGAATCATGAAATTGGTGAGCGGGAAATCGTAGGTCTTGACCTCGGTAAAGCGGGCGTCGATGTCCCAGAGTTCGTCTTCGCGTGAAAGTATTTCTATCTGGATGTTGCGGGTATGCTTCAGCTCGCGTGGAGCGGAGGGTGGAGGCAAGGGCATAATGGTTTCATTGGTTGCGGAATTGCAGAAGCGGCGCCAACATCCGACTGTCAATTGCCGCAATCGCCAACAGCCGCATGTGCCTGCTATGATTACCCGATTCTACCACGCCGGCAGCGCTGTTTGAAGGCAAAGGGCTGCATTGACACTATGCCGATTTATCCGTCATGATCGCTCATAATTATCACTATCTACTGTTCATTTATACAGTATAATACTGAACATATAACGCTACATCCCTATCTTGTATTACTCTCTGAAAGGCCCTCATGGACGACAAGAAAACCGTTTCAAACCAGGATAAAGGCAAGGCCCTGGCCGCCGCCCTGGCACAGATCGAAAAGCAGTTCGGCAAGGGATCGGTGATGCGCATGGATGCGGGCGCCGTATTGGAAGAAATACCAGTCGTTTCCACCGGCTCGCTCGGGCTCGACATTGCGCTCGGCGTCGGCGGATTGCCGCGCGGCCGCGTGATCGAAATCTACGGCCCGGAATCGTCCGGCAAGACCACGCTGACCCTGCAAGTGATTGCCGAGATGCAGAAGCTGGGCGGCACCTGCGCCTTCATCGATGCCGAGCACGCGCTCGATGTCACTTATGCGCAGAAGCTCGGCGTCGTCCTGCATGAACTGCTGATCTCGCAACCCGACACGGGCGAGCAGGCGCTTGAAATAACCGATGCGCTGGTGCGTTCCGGCGGCGTTGACCTGATCGTGATCGATTCTGTCGCGTTCGCGCAATTCATCTGGCTGGGAAGAATACGCCTCAAGCAGCCGCACATAGCGTCCGCGGGCTGGGTCAAGGAAGACCTGGACGACATGCTTTTCTATGGCGTGCTGGGAGTTATCATCGGCGGCAGGCTCGGTGAAATCCTGTTCTACAATCCTGCCTTTTACTTCTCCCATCCGCTGGAAATGCTTGCCATCTGGAAGGGCGGCATGTCGTTCCACGGCGGTTTTCTCGGCGTGGTCGTGGCGATGTACTTCTGGGCCCGCAAGGCCGGCACCAACCTGTTGGATATTCTCGATTTCATTGCGCCGATGGTTCCGCTTGGCCAGGCTGTAGGACGCATCGGCAACTTCATCAACGCCGAACTGCCGGGCCGCGTCGCCGACCCGTCGCTGCCATGGGCAATGATCTGGCCGAACGTCGATCAACTGCCGCGCCATCCGTCCCCGCTTTACCAGGCGCTAGTCGACGGCTTGCTCATGTTCGTGCTGCTGTGGCTTTACGCCCGCAAGGAGCGCCCAAGAGGAGCGGTTCAAGCCATGTTCATGCTGCTCTACGGCTGCGCCCGCGTCTTTACCGAGTTCTTTCGCATCCCGGATTATGAAGTGTCGTTTGCCGGCGTCACGATTTCCGCAGGGCAGATGCTGTCGCTGCCGATGATCGCCTACGGCCTGATCGTTTTGTACTTCGTCTATCGCAAGAAGCCGCAACCGGCACCGGCGAAAACTCGCAGCAAAATCAAGAAACCATGAACGACAGACAATATTCTTTCGAATTTCGCTTTCTCGAATTCTATTCCGCCTGACGCATCGAAACCTGCAACATGAGTTGCTGAAGCTGCGACACGACCGGCACTGCCGATAAAATCGCCGGGTTCGTGGCAAGCCTGAAGCTGGCGAACAATACGATGGAGAGAGTACGGGAAGATCTGTTGCCGGAGCGCTACACGGCATCCTGAAAGGATCGGCTCAGAGCGCTCCGGATTCATCCTGAAGGTCAGTATCCTGCTCCGCTCGCATCGCAGCCCGAATGGCGTCAAGCGAAAAGCCCCGCTGCTGCAGGAAGCGCATCTGCCTGGCGCGCTCGGAGGCATCGGCCGGCTTTTGCCCGAACTTCTTGCGCCATACCTCGAGCGCGCGCGCAGCTTCATCCCCGGCCAGCTTCGTTTTCGCATCCTGAAGCGCGTCGCCGCGGATGCCGTGGCTCTGCAATTCTTGCAGGATGCGGCTATTGCCGAAACGGGAAGCGCGGCGATGGAGAAGCGAGTCTGAAAAGCGGGCATCCGACAACATCTTTTTGGACTCAAGCCAATCGAGCAGGAGCCCGATATCCTCACCCTCTTGCGCATGGCGGACAAGCTTGCGCTCCAGTTCCTGGCGGCTGTGTTCGCGCATGGACAGGTAGCGCAACGCCCGCGCCTTCAGGCTGATTTGCGGCGTTTTCTTGAAAGTCTCATCCATGCGCTGCCCTGAGGAATGATCTTCTCGCTTTGCGGAGAGTTAAGAAGCGCAGCGGAACTGCTCTGCATCTTCCGGATTGCCATTTTGAATACCCTTGCATAGTCTTGCCAGTTTTGCGTGAAAGCGGGGCCGGAGCAAATTCCGCACAGCAGAAAATGCGCCGGCCCCGGCTTTGCCGCTACAGCCCGATACGGAAAAAGACAGGCTCGGGCGACAGGGGAGGAAAACGGATAAATCCGTTTATTTCTCCTCTTCGCCCTCTTTCGCGCTCTTCTTCGCTGCGGCCTTCACGTCTTCCTTGGCTGCGGGCGGAAGTTCGCGCACGCCGAGGGAAGCGCGCACCTTGTTTTCGATCTCGCGCGACAGATCCGGGCGCTCGCGCAAGTAGTTGCGGGCGTTGTCCTTGCCCTGGCCGATGCGCTCGCCGTTGTAGCTGTACCAGGAACCCGCTTTTTCAACAATCTTGGCGTCCGATCCCAGATCGAGGATTTCGCCTTCGCGCGAAGTGCCTTCGCCGTACATGATGTCGAAGTGCGCTT